>Ga0207933_1000556_pt1 | contig 35559 bp, 33 predicted proteins | sample NGESurdeep092012_4_FD_184488 | JGI IMG/M metagenome (GOLD analysis project Ga0207933, IMG submission 184488) | Arctic peat soil microbial communities from Barrow, Alaska - NGEE Surface sample F53-3 deep-092012 (SPAdes) | ecosystem: Environmental > Terrestrial > Soil > Wetlands > Peat ... | reverse complement strand
GCTGCCGGACAGCTCGCTCAAAAGGCAGTCCGGCGCTGGAACAATTATAGGAGGGCTTGTTTTTTGCTCAGTTCAAACTGATTTGCTGTCTTGGACAAGAGTGATTTTCCTCGGGAGAATTATAATTACAAAAACAGTCGCCCAAACCATAACCAACCTCGATATATGGCATCATCAGACGAGAAGCATTCCAACTGGCCTCTCATCGCCGGGATTATCCTCGTCGTCCTTGCTCTCACGGCAGGCCCGGCCTTTGCAGCACTCACTTTCAGCGGAACGAGCATATCTGGTGATGCCGGCGTCACTATTAGTGGTAATCTCTTGGACGAGAATGGCAATCAGTATTCGACCTCGACGCCACAATGGATAAATTTGATGGCGGTAGGCGCAAAATGTGACGGTGTAACCGATGATACCGCAGCCCTCAATACTGCATTGGGCGACGCATACAATCAGGGCGGCGGTACCGTGGTGATCCCAGTCGCTAAGATATGTAGGATCACCGGACAAATCACGCTTCCCAATGACGGCCAAACAGTTCCTTCTCAAAAGCCCATTCGGATCACGAGTTTTGGAAATCCGAGCAAAGCATCGGACCCCAGTGGGATTATTTCACCAAATGGAGCCGGAGCACTTGATTTAGAATTCAATTCTCCCATTGGGAAGATATACACGGTCGGTACCGGCTATTTGGAAATCGACCACCTGATTTTAGAGGATACCGCATCCGATTGCGCTCCTTTTATCTTCACGGCGGAGACCGTTCTGGATATTCACGACGACGAATTGTATAGTGGTCCCAGGAATTCGGACCAGGCAATAAGTTAAGATTCGGCGAGTCGTTAACCTTAAGGAGAGGTTGATGACAACGACGAGAAAGCAGCACAGCCCGGCGTTCAAAGCGCGCGTGGCGATCGAGGCGATCCGGGGCGAGAAGACGCTGAGCCAGTTGGGCTCGCAGTTCAAGGTGCATCCGATGCAGATCGCGAAGTGGAGGAAGTCAGCTATGGAGCAACTTCCGGAACTTTTCGTGGATGGGCGAAAGCGGAAGGGACAGCCCGCTAATGCCGGGAACGACGCCCTCTATGAGGAGATCGGCCGGCTGAAGGTGGAGCTGGACTGGCTCAAAAAAAAAGTCGGGATGCTCGACTGAGGAGTTGCGCCGCCTGGTGGATCGCGATCATGCCGGGATCAGTGTCCGGCGGCAATGTGAACTGCTGGGCTTGAGCCGGTCCGGCGTGTATTACGAACCGCTGGGAGAGAGCGAAGAGAACCTGGCGTTGATGCGGTTGCTGGACGAGCAGTACACGCGAGCACCATTCTACGGAAGCCGGAGAATGATGGCGTGGCTCGAAACGCAGGGATTCGAGGTGAACCGGAAACGGGTGTCGCGGCTGATGACGGCGATGGGAATCGAGGCCGTATACCCGAAGCCGAAGCTGAGCCTGCCAGGCGAGGGGCACAAGACCTATCCGTACCTGCTGCGAGGCGTTGGGGTGGATCGGGTCAATCAGGTTTGGAGCTGCGATATCACGTACATACGGATGTCGCAGGGGTTCGTGTACCTCATTGCAGTGATGGACTGGTTCAGCCGGTACGTCCTGAGCTGGAGATTGTCGGTGAGTCTGGAACTCGACTTCTGCATCGAGGCGCTGAACTGCGCCCTGCGACGCGGACGGCCGGAGATTTTCAATACGGACCAGGGTTCGCAGTTCACCAGTGAGAAGTTTACCGGCGAACTGGCAGCACGGGAGATTGCCATCAGCATGGACGGACGAGGGCGATGCATGGACAACATTTTCATCGAGCGGCTGTGGCGGTCGCTCAAATACGAGGAGGTGTACCTGAAAGACTACGAGTCGGTGGCGGAAGCGCGGGCCGGAATCGAACGATACTTCCGGTTCTACAACGAGGAACGTCTGCATCAGAGCCTCGAATACCGGACGCCGGCGGCGATATGGCTGGCACGAGACTGACTCCGATGACCGAACAGTCAATAAGGAACGGATCTCTGTTGAAATCGGGGACTCTGTCCCCGAACCCCTGGGATTTAACGCTTTCCGGCCAGAATGGCCGGTTTTATACTGGAGGCACTCGAACGGAAGACAAGGCTCCGCAGGGATGCGACCTGAGCGCCGATTCGAGCGCCGGAATGGCAACGGGCGGCTTCGATGTCGACGCCGCCCTGAACTCAAATTCAGACCCGTCGAACATAAGCTTATTGCGGGCCGAAAATGGTCTTGACAACGGAGTCCACTTTATTGTATGGTACTGCCTCCGGCACATCGGCTTGCAATGATGGTATTGTCCTTGGCGGAACGGGCAGCGTCTTCAATGGCACTTCGACATCGCCGTTTGGTGGTTATGGCACGGTTTATCGAGAATAACTATTTCAACCAAATCCAGAGGGCCGTTTTTGGTCAGAATGATGTCAATGGCGTTCAGATTGTCGATAATATGGTTGCGGCTCAAGCGGGAGATCTGAACGGCGCAGCGTTTCAATTCGCTAACGCCGGGGTAAAGTGGGATAATGCAAACTATATCGCTGGCAACCTGATTGAGACATCAAACTATAAATATGGGATATGGTTTGACAGCGGGAATGCGTGGGGCAACGTTATGATCGGTAATAGCATGTTTGATTGGTCACCAACCAACGTCGCGGACTACAGGTTCGAGTCGGGCGCATCCAACAACATGGTAATTGATGGTGGCGGAGATCAAGGGAGCCCGTTGCCGTTTAGTGAAGCCTCTGGGACATTCAATACCTACATAACATCGGCGGAGACCAGTACAAGCATGATCTCACAACCGTGGGAGTTTAACAGCGCGAGTGCGCCCGCTTCACTCACGATTAACAGTGCGGCACCATCCTCTTCGCTGTTGTCATTTGTCGATATTGTTTCGCCAAATCTCAATCCACTTGAAATTCATACCAACTATGCGGCCGGAATTGACGTATATACACATTCAAATACTAATTTTCGCGCACCCGATATATCCATGTTCAGATCGAGAGGCACTCAGTCAGCACCGGCGGCCGTCCAATCAGGCGATGGGCTAGGCTATCTAACGACTGAAGGGTACAACGGCTCTACATACGGTCAGGCGGCGGCTATAGACTTCGCTGCTACCCAAAATTGGTCGAGTGCTGCACAAGGCGCGAACCTGTCCTTTTCTACTACGCCAAACAATTCAACGGCGGGACTTACCCGCATGCTTATTGATCAAAGCGGTAATATTGGTATCGGTACGACGACCCCAGCAACGGACTTGCAAGTTGCTACCGTATCATCGACGATCCGCATTGGAGCATCCAGTTTGTCCGGTTGTCTTGAGATGGGCAATAGCAATGGTAGCGCAGGCATCAACTACATCACTGTTTTGAACGGCATCCTTTCTGCAACGACGACGCAACCGAGTGGATGCCAATAGCAACGACATGAAGAAAAAGCATCCGTGCATATTATTGTTTTTCTTTGTTTTTCTACTTATTAGCATAGGCGCAGTTTTCGGGTTCGCAAACCAATCAGATGCCGTAGCTTCTCTCACGTACTCAAGCGCCGCAAATATTTCTTTAAGTTCGTCCGCGATCACTCTTATTATTGCGACAGGCTCGGTCGCGGACAACCTCGTCGTGAACGCGACGAGCGTGGCAATAACCCTCTCAAGTTCGACGGGTGGCGCCTTCACACTGACCTCTCCGCAGGCGTTCTCCTCTTCCACCGCTGGAAGCGGTGGGAGCCTGAGCCAGACGTGTTCGTCCGGCATCGAGACCGATACGATTACGCAGACGAGCGGTTCGGAAACATACACGCTAACGCCCTCCGGATCGGCGTGTACCGCGAATTCGGGCGTAACAACGAACAATGGCGGTGGTGGTGGCGTCGTCTACGTCGCAGCGGGCGGAGGCGTGAGTGGGAACTATGGCATCACGCCGACCCCGTCTTCGACTGCCTCGTCCATACCAAGCGCGTCCTCAACGGTCTCTATTGCAACCTCAACCTCGCCGTTCACCCCCACCTCTCTGAGCACGATGTCGCCATCAGAATTGGAGACGTTGCTCGCGCAGCTTGAGTCAGAGCTCCAAGCATTGGAGTCACAGGCGCAAGGGGACACGGCCACCCAGACGGCCGGAACGACGACGTCTCCCGCAGCTCCCTCTTCTTCCTGTACGTCTACTCCCATCACATCAGGGATTGCGTTCCAAGACGCGGGCTACCCCTTCACGAGAAATATCTCTTATGGCGATCAGGGATCGGACGTAGCGGCTCTCCAAGGATTCCTTATCAACCAGAACACGGGACCCGCCGCGAGACGCCTTGCGCTCGCTGGCAAGACGGGTTTCTTCGCCAACAGAACCTTCGCCGCACTCAAAGAGTTCCAGGCATCTGTTTGCATCACGGCGACAGGCTACTTCGGGGAGATCACGCGGGCATATATGAATGCCAGCGCGGAGGGAAGCAGCATGACGAATCAATCGTAAGGATTGCAAGACGCCGTCCATGAGCACCTACCTATCAATTCAATATGCACGGGATATCCTCGATGTGTGTGAAGTTGCCTCTCCGGTCTCATAGCATGGTCTGTGCCACGAAGCCCGACACATATTGGTCGGGCTTTCTGTGTCTGCCTCAGGCGGCACATTTGTCTGTCTGTTCCTCGTTGACCTTCAGACTATGATCAGTGAGAAGATCGCGGGCGACCTCAAACGTCATGGCAGGATTTGCTTTGACCCACGCAATCAGATTATCGATCATAGTGTCCAAAGTCCGAGGTGTGCCTCGATACGGGCTACTATGTGAGTTTTCAGAGCGGTTTGCGACCGTCAGAAACGGTTCAGCCAGCGTAATACCTACGTTTTTTCCACTCCCTACCCGGTCCGAGGTTACGATTTCGACCAAGGAGCGCTTTTCCTCCGGTAAGCCCGTTTTGTGCAGGAAATGCGCGGCTTCGGAGAGTCCGAGGATATAACGGAGGCGCTCCGCAAAAGAACGTTCTTCTTCCTTGAAAAGGGCTATTTTCTCGTCCAAATCTTTTCTCTGCAAAAGGAGAGCGTCTTTGCGCTCTTCGAAAAGCTCCCTGTCGATCAGCCGTTCGATGAATGCGTCTGTCAAATGGGACAACCGTTCATTGAGTTGGGCACGCTGCAACTCCATCGCTTTTGCCTGCGATGCTTGTTCGACTTGCCAATCGGCCGTCATCGCCTCAATCCTTGCGGCGGCGTAGGTTCGTTCGGCATCGTTGAGCGTAAGGCGGCACATTGCACGTGTGACCACATCAGAAATAGTTTCTTCGCGGATGCACGTGGTGGGACAGGACTTGGTGTGGCAGCGATAATAGACGAGCGATTTTCTGGTTTCGCCGATCAATGAAAGACCGCAGTCGCGACATTTGAAAAGTCGCCGGTAGAGGAATTCATGCCGCTGGCAACGCGCGTTGAGTTTTCCGGTGAGAATTCCGTGCACGCGGTCGAACAGGGATTTGCGGATCAGGGGCTCATGCTCGCCTGAGAATGTCTCGCCCGTGGTTGTAAGACGGATGATCCCGATATAGAAGGGATTGCTCAAAACCTTGGACATGCCGCTCACGCTCACCCGGCGTCCGTGCCGGTTCCGCAAACCGCGTCGATGGAGTTCGTCTGCCAGCGTCTCAAGGCCGTAGGTGCCGGTCGCATAGAGTTCGAAAGCTGATCGCACGAGCGGCGCGCGGGCGGGATCGGGCTCTTTCACGTGGCCCCCGCCCCGGTCCAGATACCCGATGGGCGCGGGCAACGGATAGAAGCCCTGCTTGATCCGTCCATAGAAGCCTTTCCTTGTCTCCTGCCGAAGATTGCGGATGAAGTCGGCGGCGACCACGGCCTGAATGTCGGCGGAGAGACGCCCACCGCGAGAATGGAGATCGAGGCTCTCGTTCGCGAAATGGACTTCGACGCCCTCGTCGATGAGTTCCCCGAGGTCCGACCAGTCCTTCAGGTTGCGCGCGCCGCGATCGATCTTGTGGATGATGATGCCATCGGCCCTCCCGTTCCGGAGAAGCTTCAGCATCTCGTTGAACATAGGACGGCCCCGCTTTGCCGCTGTCACGCGCTCGTCGAACCACCGGCAGAGTTCGATCCCATTATGTTTTGCGTAGCGTTCTATCGAATCGCGCTGCTCCTGAAGGGATACGCCGCGTTCGCCCTGTCGGACCGTCGAAACGCGGATGTAGCCAAAGAGTTGTTTCATTCTTTTTCGCTTGTTTCTTTTTCAATCGACCTTTCCGCGTTCATGATAAGATCGTCCCGCTCGGCTGTCAAAGTTCGCAAGTTCTCCGGGAACGACGGATCGTTCTCTAACCGTTTGAAGATGCGGACGGCAAGCGCGAGATAACGGTCGAACCGATCTTCGGCGTCGGCGCGCTCCTGTTCCGTGAGGTGCGGATACAGCTCGCTGAAGCTGGGAACCTTGCCCTGTTGTTCCGGTGTTCCTGTCATGGTGAGCACCACGATACGGGAGTTGCCCGTGTGGGCAAAGAGGCTGCTTTATGCCGCGAACGGCACAAGGTAGAGAAACGCGAATAACTGAACTGGTGGTCTTCTGGACGCCTTCTGCGGTTGCTGTACAGTTATTATCGATAGCCTCGTAGTGTCGCAGTCAGGGAAGGCATTAACAGCAACTCTCTCATGGAAGACGTATTGGCGGAAATTATCGAATGGTCAAAGACCCAGCCCGACTGGCAGCGGGATGCTCTGCGCCGAGTATTTGTGGCGGGCAACGTAACGGCGGACGATGTAGAAGATCTCCTTGAACTTTGCAAGGCCGCGCACGGTTTGAGCAGTCCGCGTGTCTGTGAGGTGCTCTCTTCCGACCATATGGCCGTCAAGGGCTCCGACGCCGGTCCTGTGGCACTAACAAGCGTCACGCATCATCGTGGCGTGAATGCCCTCGCCCCGGAACAGACGGTTGCGTTCGGGCCGCAGCTCACGATTGTTTTTGGGCAAAACGCCGCTGGCAAATCCGGATATACCCGCATCCTGAAGCGTGCGTGCCGGTCCCGTGCAGCCGAAGACATACTGGGCAACGTACTTGGCGATGATGCGCCGTTGAAGCCGCAGGCAACCATTCGATATCGCGTGAACGACAAAGACCTCGAACTGGCGTGGAGTTCGGAGACCCTGCACTCGAATGCTCTGTCGGCAGTGCGCGTTTTTGACGCCCATTGCGTTCCTGTGTATCTGAGGGATAAGACGGATGTTGCGTTTCGGCCATTCAGTCTCGATGTCTTCGACAGGCTCTCAGCGGTTTGTACGCAAGTCCGGGCACGGCTTGACGCTGAACTCTCGCAATTGGGCGCTGTCCCATTCACCGCGCCGCCGCTTCCCGAGGGTACACGAGCGAGGCAGCTCATTGACAGCCTGACTTCGTTGACCTCTGTCGATGCAATGACGGCCACGGCCACGCTTTCCAGAAAGGAGAAAGCGCGCATGGCGGAGCTCCGGGAGCAACAACGGGACGCGCAAGTATCCGATCCGAAACAGCGCGCCCGAGAACTTGCTACACGTGCTGATCGTATCGATGTGCTGGTCTCGCACCTAAGCCGCCTCGACGAAATCCTCAACGATACCGGTGTAATCAAGATTCAGTCAGTGATGGACTCGCTACGGGCGGCGAGAGAAGCGCTTCGGCTACTCCGAGAAGCATCGCTTATACCGGGCCTCTTACCGGGGACCGGCGAGGAGGCGTGGCGCGGGATGTGGGAAGCCACGGCGCGCTTCTCTTCGCGGGCTTTTTCCGAGAAGGCGTTCCCGGTTCTTGGTGCCGGGGCGATCTGTCCGTTTTGCCAACAACGCATCGAATCGTCGGCGGCGGAACGTCTGGCGCATCTTAGGGAATTTGTTTCATCAACAGCGGATGCCGAGGTCAGAAAGGCGGAGACCGCTCACCGCGCGGTAGGGACTCAGATCTCTCAACTGGTGATCAGCCGGAACGACACGGAGCTGACGATCACGGAGGTCGGTAACAATAATCCCGACTTGGCCCAAAGCATCCGTAGTTTTCTTGAACAGGCTGAACGCACCAGAGCAGGGTTACAAGCTGCGGTCGCTAACGAGCTGTCGGTGACGGTAATGGAGACTCGCGGTCCAAACCCGCTGTCCGACCTTCGATTGGTTGCGAAGTCTTGCCGTGACCGCGCGACGCAACTTCAGACGCAGAGCACGACGGTCGATCCTAAGGCCGCGACTGAATTGAAGGAGCTTGAGAGCCGGACCCTGCTGGGGGATCATCTGAAGTCTGTTATCGCCGAGATCGAGCGAAAGAAGCGCATCGCGGCGTATCGGCTATGCCTTGACGACGCTGGCACGCAGGCGATCACACGGAAGAGCACGGAACTTACGAAACGATTGATTACCGACCAACTCCGCACGACTTTCCAAGACGAGTTGGTGAAGGTTGGCTTCACGCATCTTTCCGTCGAGGTGCAAGCGGCGGGCGGGGCGAAGGGTGCCCTGTTCCATCGTCTCGCTTTCAGCAACGCGCCGAAAGTCACCGTGACCGATGTCTTGAGCGAAGGTGAATCGCGGACGTTGTCTCTCGCAGCCTTTCTGACGGAACTCAGCACGGCTTCAAGTCCGTCGGCTGTAATTTTTGATGATCCCGTCTCTTCGCTGGACCATATGTGGCGGGCGCGCATCGCGACTCGCCTCGTTGCGGCTGCGAAAGATCGGCAGGTGATCGTATTCACCCATGACATTCTCTTCTTGCGTCTTCTCCTTGACGAGACCGACCGGCAAGGTGTCGAGTGCAGCCATCAATATGTCCGACGAGAGGGACAGGCGGGAATCTCTTCTCCGGACCTGCCGTGGATGGCGATGAATATCAAGGAACGAATTGGGATTCTTCGCCGACGATGGCAGGATGCCGAAAAACTTTCCCGCACCGCCGCTTCAGATGAGTATGAAAAGGATGCCCGCAACATTTACGGACTCATGCGGGAGGCATGGGAACAGGCGGTCCCTGAGGTGCTTCTCAATGACGTCGTGGAAAGATATCGCCTTAGCATCGAAACGCAGAAGGTCAAAGTTCTTCACGACATTACGGCGGATGACTGCGCAGTTGTTGAAAACAATATGAGTGAATGCTCGCGGTGGATGCGTGGACACGATCAAGCTGCGGCGGACGGCACTCCGTTCCCACAACCCGACGAGTTGAAAAGCCGTATCGATGCTTTGGACGGATGGGTGGGATCTATACGGAAGCGGCGAGCGTCCGCCTCGTCGAGTCAACCGCTCACGAAAGCCGGGAAACCGTCGTAGGTATCGGAAGAAAAAATGACGCCCCTCAAATGAGGGGCGTTGTGTGCCGAGATTCAGTACTCCTCTGGCAAAAGAACGGTGGTCGCTGACCGGTCTGCTTCGGTGATGATCCATATTTTCGTCCCGTCGCCCAAATGATATGCGGAGAGAAGGCGGCAACCGTCATGGAGTGATCGGTCGTTTTCGAGGCGATCCTCGTCATCAAGGTCTCCCCAGTCCCCGGTAACATGGCGGGCGATATACGTGAGCGGATTTTCTCCAATCCGAGACAGAGCACCGAGAGCGCCGGGAGTAGCAACTATTTTCCCGGTGCAGAATCGCGTTGGCATGTTTTCCTCCAACGGCTAACTGGCACGCTGTTGGAGGAAGCCAGCGAGGCGCGCGGTAGCCCTGTATTGCGGTATGGGATCGAGCTCTTTAAGGGCGGATGTAAAGGCGTTTGAGAGGCTCCACATCGTCCGGGGTGCGAAGTCCTCATGGCGCGGATTGAAGTACAGGTCGTGAACGCTCCGGTCGAGGTGGTGCGGAACGTCGAGCCCAGCCTCAATGAAAGCTTCGTAAATGAAGAGCTTCGCCGAGACATCAGAGAGCTGCCTCTCGCGCCACCGTTCGACGCCTTTGACCATGGGCTCGAAGTTCCGCTGCATGTCGTCGATGCCGCCCGCAAGAGCCCGCGTGAGCTGAAAATTCTTCGTGTGCTTGGCGAGCAACGGCTGAAAATCGCCAGTGAAGGCCATGTTGTCGCAGACGAAGACCCGGTAGCCAACGGTGAGCGCAAGCTGCATCGTTTTGTCATGGGAGTTGCGGATGCCAAGCGCGAACCGGCAACCGGTGAATGTCTGGTCGAGTTCCAGAAGGCCGAACATCTTGTTGCCGTCCTGAGAGACCGCGTATTCGTCCTTGTGGACCGCGATATGCCGGAATCCCAGCGTCTCGACAATTGCGTTTACGACTTCGATATGAGGGATCACTTTGTGGGTTTCAGTTCCAGCGGGCGTTGGCAGAAGCGCCAAGGCCTGTCGGTCGATTCGTTCGGTATCAACGTGCGCGACGAGCGTTCCGTTTTCCATCTCTTATCTCCTTCTCTTTCTGTTGGGCCTGTCCAAAGGCGGTTGTGAGTTCGTCCATGCGGTCGGCCTTATAGCCGAATCCGCGCTTCCGTAGAATTCGCGCGACCGAGGGATGCTGCATTCCCGCGATAGCCGCAATCGCATCCCAAAGGCGGTTGAGAATCTTTTTCATTGCTCCTCTCCAAATGGCATGGCAGAGGCTCCACAAACAACTGTTCAATGGCCGTCTCTTCGGTTGTGAATGTGCTGGATCGGGCGACTCGATAAGTGCCCGTGCGGAGGAGGAAGGATGGAGGGATGAACATCCTTCCTCCTCCGCGCCGGAACTCGATGGACCGGTCTGGCGCCGTGGCTAACGTGAAATGAAATGTGACACGCGGCCAGACCTACAAACCTTGAGGGAAATCCGCGCAGAATGGACCGGCGCGGCAGAGAATACTGCTACTTGAGCTCTTGCCCCGCGCGATGTTCCTGTACGCATCGAAGGTCTGCGATGAACTGTATGCCGAACGAAATTGATTCAAAAGACGGGATAATGTGACGGAAGCGGCAAGGTAAAGTTCCCAATCTGCGTCGATGCATGGGTGAACGGATCGGACTCCGTGCTGGGCCACATTACAGCCATGAACGGTCGCACAAAGTACAATTGAGGGGCCCTCATTTTCACAACAAAGACGCATTGCGGCGCGCTCCGAGGCGGCAAAAAATGGCGAAGACCGCTTCCGGCAGGTACGCGTTCATCATCGAGAACATCAAGCGACTTCCTGTCGTCGCGAGTCAGGATCAGGAGTTCTGGCTCGCCGCTGCTATCTCGTGCCGTGATGCCATCGTTTATCCCGTTATCACCTCGGAATCGTCCGTGGCGCCCCGCCTCTCGCCGGATGGCTTGTTACAGATCTATCGCCGTTGCCTCAAGGGATACAATCACCTCGGGTCGATTGGGCCGCCGGGTACGGCGGTTCCCGTCCTGCGCCAAGTCATCGCAGAGGCCATCAATGCTCGTGAGCGGATATTCCACTTTCGGGTGAGCAAGCTCTTTCGCTTCTTGAGTGGCACAGGGAGACACGAGGACGAGAATGAGCCGTTGGCTCGGCAAACCTTCGAAATCGCGCAATGCCTCGCGGTATTTCCTTGCAGCTTTCTGCGGCAGTGGTGCTCAAATCTTGACGCCTCCGATGCCAGCCCGTCGGAAGGTGAGGCGCGTGCAGTATTCGATTCGCTCGATTGCGATGCGCTCCTTGCTGCTATGAACGAGACTGCCTTGGAGGCTCGCAAGACCCTCGTTGAAGGGTATCTCCGGTACAGCTTGCGGCTCGCCCGCAACCAGATCAATTGCGGTCTGGAATTCGAGGACATGGTGCAAGAGGCGGCGCTCGGGCTCGTCGTCGCCGCAACGAAATTCGACTTTCTTGAACATCGCCGCTTCGCGCTCTTTGCGACGACATGGATGTGGCAGCACATCATGCGTTCGCTCGCCAACGACAGCCGCTTGGTTCGCCTCCCCGTCCATGCGGTTCAGAAACTCCGGGACGCCCAGAAACTGCTTCGTCAGCAGCTCAGGATCGTCGGGAGCGCAGCATCGGTCCACGACCTCATTGCAGGCACGGGACTGGACCCCGGTATGTATATGCCGCTTTTCGAAGCCAGTGTATTGCCAATTCGGATCGATTCGCCCGGACCGACATTTACAAGGAGGGCGGTGGAAGACTTCCTTTTAGGCCAACAACAGGCGAATGACCGAGACGAGGAGTTGACGCATGCCGCTCTGCTGGCATTTATCCGTGAGACTCTCTCGCGGCAACAGGCCGACGTCATCGAATCAAGGTTCGGATTGGGCGCCGATGGGCGCGAACTCACGCTGGAGGAGATCGGTCAGACATACGATGTGACCCGCGAGCGTATTCGGCAGGTGGAGAAGAAAGCCCTGGAGACTCTGTCCCGCGGGGCGCACAGGCGGCGGCTGAGGCAATTGAACAAAGCGGTCCTCGGCGTCGGGTCCGGCGACGGTTCGCAGCGCTCCCAATCACGTCTGCCGGACCCGATCACCTGCGATGAAGCGCTCGATCCGGCGCATCCGTATGCCGCCGATGACGGCGGTAGGTTGGACGTGTTATTGCGCCGGGCGTTTGGCAGTCGCCAGACGAACGTCCGTCAAAACCTGACGATCAAGGGACAACTCTCGGCTGTTTTCGCGGCGAACGGCCACGCGATGCACACCAGTCGGGTACAGGAGATATTACAGGAACTGTACCCGTCCGAGCGACACCAAGAGACCACCTTATATTCCGTGATGATCGGGCATCCCGAAGTCTTTTTGAACCTCGGTGCCGCCGTCTTTTCGTCGGTCGAAGTGGAGCGAAGGTCCATTGCGCGCGGGAACTACCAGGTGCCGTTCTGTCCCTGCATTGCGGGAGACACATCGCTTGCGACGTCCGGCCTCGCAACCGTCCTCGCCACGTACCAAGAACTGCCGATGATCTTCGATTTGCAGCAGGCTATCTCGCGCATCGCGGAGGCGATCCGTGGGACCGGCGACGCACTGGAATGGTATCGGCAGAATCTCGCCTTCCTCTTTTATGCGCTTGGGCTGCTACCGCATGCCGAGCTTTTGTCCTCTGGCGTCGTTGCCATCTCCAAACGCGATCAAGTTCCAGATACCTCTGCCATGTTTTTCAGTTTGATCGACCGTGTCGTCGGCATGCGCTCCTTCTGTTCACTGCTCGAATCCTTGCAGCCTGTCTCGCAGGCAGCGTTGGCCCGCCGGTTCGCCGACTTCTATGACATCGGTCACTATGACTGTCCGAACCGACTGAGCCTTCTGGTGCAACTGGGTATCGTGGAGAGGACGCACGGCAATTTTTCACTGACCCACGACGGCTGGCAGATGATCCGCAAGGCGGAGGAGGAACGACGTCCTGGCGAGCACATCGCCGCCGCCCCCAAGCTGCTTGATATGTTCGTTGCGGAGCATGTCGCGACCGAGGAACAGAGGGCTATGGACGAACTTTTTGAACAGCTGATCGGAAACTAACGTATGGGCATTCGCGACCTCAAATCGCATTACCGTTCCGGGAAGGACGATCTTCAGCGGGATTTTTTCATACCCTGTCTTGCCGAGTGCGTCCGATATCGCAGGGCGGCCGGGTATTTCAAGGGTTCGGCGCTGATGTCGTGGGCGGCGGCACTCACGACCCCAAGCCAGATCGAACGGTTCACCGCGCAGCTCCTGATCTCTCCGGAGGTTCGCGGGGACGACCTTGAGGCGTTGGCGAGCGCCGACGACGCGGAGACGCGCTCTCGTCTTCGCCAGAAGGCCTCCGATCAGGTGCTTCTCGATCTCCTCGCTTTGCTCGAAAGCAAGGACTTGGACGACACCCGGCGACTGCAGGGCGAGATCCTCGCGTGGCTCGTCGCGAACGACCGACTGGAGATCCGTTTCGCATTTCCCGAACACGTCGAGGGTCCCGGACTGTTCCACGAGAAGATCGGTATCTTCGATTTCCCTGAGAATCTCACCGTGGCGTTCATCGGTTCCGCCAACGAATCGATCCACGGACACAGCAAGAACTACGAGTCGCTCGACGTCTACCGGAGCTGGGTTCCGGCGGATGCAGACCGCATCCTCGTGAAGGTGGACCAGTTCCAGCAGGCATGGGACGGCGACGCATCGGGTCTCAACGTCGAGCGGCTCTCTCCCGAAACACTCGCCCGCATTCGGGAATACGTGGCGTCCCGAGACATCGATCCGACCAAGTCCCCGTACTTCGGCACCGCGCCTTTGTCACCCAACAAGTGGGCGCACCAGAACGCGGCCGTTCAGCGGTTTCTCGCCGCGAGGCGGGGTGTCCTTGAAATGGCGACCGGCACGGGAAAGACGCGAACCGCCATCAAGGCGATGACCGTGCTGATCGCGCAGGGGCAGATCGACAGCGTCATCGTGGCGACGGAAGGGGTGGACCTTCTCGATCAATGGATGCGGGAGCTCGACGACTGGGCATTGGAGCTGGATCAGAGCGTCCGGGTCCTCCGCAACTATGGAAAGCATCACGAGATGGCAGGCTTCGCGAACAACCCGAAGATGGCAGTCATTTGTATTTCCCGGAGTCAGCTCGCCCATCTCATTGCGTCAATGGATGCCGGAGCCAAGCGCCGGACGTTGATCGTTCACGACGAGGTGCACGGCCTCGGAAGTCCCGCCATGCGGGCGGAGCTCGCAGGCGCGCACGCGGCCTTTCCGTACTGCCTCGGCCTCAGCGCCACGCCCGAGCGAGAGTACGACAGCGACGGGACCGACTTCATCACCACCGAGATCGGTCCGGTAATCTTCACATTCGACCTGCGTGATGCCATCGCCCTCGGCATTCTCTGTGAGTTCGACTATGTTCCCTTGCCCTACGATCTTACGGAAGGTGATAAGCAGCGCCTACAGCAGGTGTACGCCCGCGAAGCCGCCAGTCGCGCGGGCGGTACCCCCATGACCGACAGGGAGGTCTGGATCGAATTGGCGAGGGTGTATAAGACTGCGGAACAAAAGCCCGGCGCGTTCGCGGTCTACCTTGCGAGCAGGAAGGGCATCTTGGAATCGTGCGTCGTCTTCGTTGACGACCGTGCGTACGGCGACAAGGTGCTCGCTGTGATCGCGAGCTATACATATCGCTACCGGACCTACTATGCGGAGGATGACCGTGAGAACCTCATGCGGTTCGCGGCGCGCGAGATCGACTGTCTGATCACCTGTCACCGGATATCTCAAGGCATCGACATTCGCGGATTGCGTACGGTAGTCTTGGTCTCCTCGGCGCGGTCGCGCCTCGAAACCATCCAGCGGATCGGGCGGTGCCTCAGGACCGATCCGAAGACCCCGTACAAGCGAGCCCTCGTAGTAGATTTTTTGCGGCCCCCGGCGGAGGGCGATACTGACAATTCGGACACCGAACGTGAAGCGTGGCTGGAAGACCTTTCAAGGGTGCGTACGAGGATATAAAGATGCCGCTTGATCCTGAAGTTACTGAATCGGTAGAAGATGCCGTCCGCTCGCACGGCCAGCAACCGGCGGTCGCGAAACGCCTCTTGGCGTGGCTGAACGCTATGAGTGCCTCCGAGCTTCCTAGGGACAGAGATGCCGAACTGTTCTCGGCCGTGGCCGACGTCATTGATGTCTCCCACGCCAAGGAGAATCTGTGAACATCGAGCTCACCGGCTGGAAGAGCAGCGGTCTGCGCTGTCCGGACGTCGAGTTCGATCTAAAGTCCAACGGCGTCGTGCCGAAGGTCACGCTCATCCAGATGCCGAACGGGACCGGGAAGACGACGACGCTCACGATGATGCGGGCGGTCATGACCGGCGAGGCCGAGACATGGGCGGAAGACCGTGTCCGCTCGATGCGACGACCGGGACTCCAGAACACGACAGGCATCTTTGCTGTCTTTCTGAGCATCGAGGGGAAGCCCCTCACCCTTGAGCTTCGGCTGGATTTTGAGGCAGGAACAGCCGCATATCGAACGTCCTCTCCGGGGCTGGGAGGCGTCGTTCCGGGGTGGAAGCCGCCCAAGGAGGTTGAGCGCTTTCTGGACGAGCGTTTTGTCCGACTGTTCATTTTCGACGGCGAATTTGCGGACAAGCTTCTTCAGGCCGGATACTCCGAAGCCCAGAAGGCAATCGACGCGCTGTTCCAGCTCTATCTTCTGGAAGAGATGAAAACCAAGGCACAGGAACGATGGGAGGCCGCAGCCGCGAAAACGTCGGTGAAGACCGAATCCGGGTTGACGATGTGGCGGAACAAAGTCATTAAGCTCGCGTCCAGTGTTTCGAAAGTCGAAAAGGCTCTGGCCGATGCGAAGACCCGCCTCAAAGTGCTGGAACCCGAGATCGAGGAACTGGACCGTTCGATACGCGACCGGATAGGGTCTCAGGAGGAGCTTCGAAATAACCTTGACGCCGCCCGTGAGCGCGAGGTTGCGGCTGACGCCGATGTGGCACAGCGCGCCTCGACGACCATGGGCCTTATACGGCAGCCACATACCCTCTTCACGGGGTTTGCATCACGGCTGGTCGATATGAAGGCACAACTGGACCGGCTGAAGCTTCCGGCAAGTACGTCCAGCCAATTCTTTGCCGAGCTTCTGGAAGAGGATCACTGCGTGTGTGGACGACCGCTCGACGACACGGCGCGAGGCGTGCTCAAGGAACGGGCGGCCTTCTACCTTGCCGACGACACGTCGGGGGTCCTCAACTGGATGAAGAAAGAGATCGAGTCCAATGTCATCCAGACGGGAAGTGCCGATGCAGTCGCGCTCTCAACAGCGCTCAGTGAGATGGGTACCGCGCTCGCGGAGGCCAGCGCCGCAGCCACGGCGGTAAGAGCGCTTCGCCAGAAGCTTGTCGAACAAGGTGACGAGCAATTGAAGAAGGACGAGGAGGCACTGGAACAGAGGCGAGACAGTGCCGCCACGCTTTCCAGTTTGATCGCAGAGATGAGCAGGGCCGCGAGTACGACCGATGACGAGGGCACGAAGTGCCTCCTGTCCCTGAAGAAGCAGCTCGCCGACGCCTCCGGGAAGGTCGCTGAGATCACCGGGACCATCGACCTCCTCGCGAAGACCAACGTCCTGAAAGGGATCTTGACGACGGCATTGGAAACGGCGCGGGCGAGGCTCCGGGCCGTGATCCTGAGCGAGATCAATGCGCGGCTGAAGCAGGTTCTCTACCGCGATCCCATCGAGGTCGATAGCATCGACAGCAGTGTGCGTCTTCGGCACCAGGAAGGTGCGAGCGTCGGGCAAACGCTCTCCGTCGGTTACGTCTTCCTCACGACGCTCTTGCGTCGCGGCCAGCATCAGTTCCCCCTTGTCATCGACAGTCCCGCGAACCCTTTGTCCATCGAAGTGCGGCGCGAGATTGGGATGGTCATCCCGGACCTGTGTCACCAGTTCGTCGCTTTCACCATCTCCTCGGAGCGCGTCGGATTTGTGCGTCCCTTGGATGAGGCGGCGAAAGGCAACATTCGATACCTCACACAGTTCCGAAAGACCGGCGGCACCGCGGCGCTGATGGGCGGGTTGCCGAAGGTGGGCGTCACGGAATCTGAAAATGGCGTCGTCATCGAAGGGCGGGAGTATTTCGAAGCCTTCGATCTGGAAGAGGAGATTTAGACCATGGCGTTCCGTTTGCGGCACGACGTCGAGGAATGGTTCGGAGCGATTCGGAAACAGAAGCCCATCGAGACGAACTTCGACGTCTACTATCTCTGTCTGATGCTCGGATTGGCTTCGGGGCGCAACAGCCAGCCATCCGCGCGATGCGAAAAAATCTCCGAAGGATTCGTCGACAACTTCGTCGTTGCGTACCGACCGTATCAGCGCTTGATCGTCGGGCTCATGCTAACCGCCGAGTTGCATTCGATGGGCGTGAGTCTCGGAGAAAGCGATTTCGTTCGGAAGAAGTTATTAGAACTGGTTGACCCGACGTCACCGACGAATCTAACCGAGGTTGGGATGACGAAACTCAATGAATTCTCCAGCGGCGGGTTCGACTATCTTACCGAGGAGATCGATTCCAAGCCGTACCACGTCGAGGAGTTCCTACAGACGTACACGAAGCTTCTCCGCACGGCGGCGTCGTCGAACGAGGCGTGGGTATCCGGCAGTAGTCCTGGCTCTGATGTTCTCAGTCCAACCGGGTAAGTTCACTCCGCCACAGGGTCCGTGCGGCTGAAATCGGAGGCATGGGCGCTCCATAGGGTATCATGGCGAACGGTCAGCATGTGCCGGATGATCCCGTGGTTACCGAACCCCTTCCCGCCGTAACTGCCAGCGCCGCCGAACCCGTTCGTGCTCTGGTTCGGGGAGGTGCTCGCGCGAATCGCGACGAAAAGCCGACCACGATTGTCGAAGCAATCGTGGATGTCATGAAGCGCCGCCAAGAGCCGATGACAGCCGGAGAGGTCTACGCGGCGATCATCGAGGGCGGACTCTACGACTTCAAGGCGGATCAGCCGGAACACGTGGTTCGAAGCCAGATCCGCCGCCACTGTCTCGGGTTGGACTTCCCCTCCGCCTCGGCACGGAAATTCTTCGGGACGCGGTCCGACGGCCGGTACTTCCTTCTCGGGCGACCGAAGACGCTCGTCCGGGGCGAAAAACGGGGCCGCTCGATTTCTCCCGCTGACGACCTTTCGGCCGCGGTCCGGCTAGCGTATGACCGCTACCTCAGCAGCTTCAAAGCGCGGGCCTTAGCGGCGATCAACAAACTCAGCCCACGCGACTTCGAGTTGTTCTGCCGAAATCTGCTCAGCGCGTACGGATTCCGCGATGTCATGGTCACCAAGGTGGGTAAGGACGGGGGTATCGATGGGCATGGCCGACTCAAAGTAGGTTTTGCCTTTTTCACCGTCGCGTTTCAATGCAAGAAGTGGAGTCATGCCAACGTCGGACGGCCGGAGATCAACCAATTCAGAGGTGATATCCAGGGGCAATATGAACAGGGCCTGTTTTTCACGACGGCCAAGTTCACGGCCGACGCGCACAGCGCTGCGTTCAAGCCGGGCGCGGTGACGATTGTTCTGATCGACGGGCCGACCATCGTCGATATCATGATTGACAAGGCATTCGGCGTCGAGAAGGAGAGCCTCGAAATGTATGGCCTCGCGATCGACAACGCGATCACCGAGCCGACATGATCGGTCGCGCTCTCCATCGTTGACATTCGTCTGCGCATACCAGTTGAGAAGGAACGGAGCGAAATAGAATGAAAACCATTGACGTCGGATTCAACGCGGCTCGACTATGCGAGGCGATCGCGCGTATCGGCTATGAGCCCTACACCGCAATCATGGACCTTGTCGACAATTCCGTTACGGCCAAGGCGAGGAACATTCGGATATCGCTTTATCTCGCTCCGGGAAAGAGCCTGAAGGCAAGGAATTCTGTCCGCCGGTACCAGATCGTCGATAACGGCGTAGGCATGGACGACGCCGGCATCGAAAAGGCGTTCGCTTTGGGCGCGGACGTGGCCTATGGAGAGAACAGTCTCTCGAAATACGGCTTGGGGCTGAAGTCTGCTGGTCTGTCGCTTGGCTCTCGTATCATCATCATTTCGAAGCGCCAAGGCGTTTTTTCTGACCGTTATACGTTTGATAAGAGCGTGATTGTCGAACACGGTAAATTTGTCGTCACCGTTGACGCTTTGAGCGACGAACAAAAGAATAGCTACGAATTGCTCTTGCCCGATAGCGCCGGAACCATCGTTGAAATCGAAGGCTCAGAGACCGTCAATCATCCATCTCCGAATTCAACGGTTGCGAGGCTGAAGGAACGTTTGGGCGTGGTCTATTTCTCATTCCTAACCAGTACTGATCATCCTCTTGAAATTTCTACCCGCGTTTGCCCAGATGGTGCAGAAGAGATGTTCGAGCCGGTTGTTCCCCGGGACATGCTCTTCATGGACAGTCCGAATTTTAAACTGCATTGGAATCCGGAAAGCTATGACTATTCAAGCCCTTATTTGGTCTTGGACGAAGCATGGAAGATTCATAGCGTCACGGGGTCCGAACTTACGCCGATAAACGTGAAGGCCGTTGTATTCCCTCAGGCGCGCATGGCAGAAAACGATTCGCCTCTCGATCCGGAGCTCAGGAAAGTGGTGTCTTCGTACCGGATTGCGAGGGAAAACAAGGGCTTCTACATCTACCGAAATGGACGTCTAATTCGATGGGGCGACGATCTTGAGGGTTTGATTAAGAAGGATGACACTAACCTGCGGATTCGCATGGACCTCGGCACCGACCACGACGACGTCCTTCATGTGGACGTCACGAAGCAGCGACTCGAAGTAGACGACGAGAATCTGAAGAAGTTGCAGGGAATCATCGGTAAAGCGCGGAAGATCGCGGAGGACGTCGCCGAACATTGCAAGAAGAAGCTTGAAGAGCGCTCTGGCAACGAGGGGGCAGCTTTCAATGCGACGGTCACGAATGTTGCCGAGGACGATCCGGATCAGGCAGCCACGGGCGACCCACCCACGGAGACGCAGGTACGCCGCAGGAGGAGGGCTGCGGAGGGAACACGGGTCCGGGAAGCGCTGAGTGAAGAGAAAAAAGACGAAGGCTTACCCGAAACTACGGAGGATGGGTTTCGCAAGATCGTGTACTCGGGAAAAGTGCCTTATGGGCACGTCTGGGAGCCTCATTACGATGCGACTAACGGCACGTTTGTCTGTGTTAGTAAGCATCATCCTTTTTATCAGGAGATGTTGAACCGGATGCCGGAGAACAATGCCCAACGACTCTGCGCCGAAGCCCTCATCTTTGCCGTCGCGCTGGGAGAAAACAACGTTCGTGATAACTTCGATGAGATCACGCCCGAACAGTTGGACCGGCTGTTCAATAAGTTCCATAAGAACGTGGGCAACTGGCTCAGTGACTGGGTCACCGAAAATACGAATATTCTCGGCTCGTAATGATCACTCCGGCTGGCATGATATGGGGTCCGCGGAAGGCTTCGTATGTCTATGCGGTGGTGCAAGGGGAAAGCATCTACTTCGGCGAGACGGGCGATCTGCCTGCGAGGCGATGGGGTCAGCACCTCGGTGTGGGCGGAACCTTCACGAGCGCCCTCGGTATCGAGGGCTTCGCGACTTCGGACGAGGTCCTGTTTGTCGGGGTTCGTTGCACGGCCGTGGACGGTGAGATGGAGGCGTATCGAAAGCTTGCTCGAAGAGCTGTCGAGGAAGAGCTGCATCGTCAGTTCTTCCTCGACAGCGGTGCCTTCGGAGAGGAGCTATCGGTCGTTTCGAATGCGCCGTCAGCCCCCGTCCGGGTCGCGTGGTCCTTCGATCCGCGCGCAGCGGCCATAGAGGCCTACCGGATCGTCGTGAACGATTTCAAGAGGTGGCGTGCCGCGTATCCCTGAACGGTTATGTGTTCGTTGCTGAGTTTGAGTTGTTCAGCGAGATCAGCGTGTGCCCATCCAGTCCGACTGCGAAAGTCCGCAGCAATTCCTCCCATGCTTGCCGCGTTCCGATCCGAGCCGGGTCACTGAACAATCCCGCCGCTTCCTCCGTTCGCGTGAGTGACGCGAATGCGTCACGGTGGAGGTAGTCGGCATCCACGAAGAGTTCCTTTCGATGCAGGATCGGTGGGTTTTCCGCGTTGTGGAAATCCCGGACCTTGAGGTGAAACGTGCGCAGGTCCACCCGCAGCGAATTTTGGAGCGCCGGGTGCGGATCGGCATCGAAGTCCGGATAGCAGAGGTATGACACCTTCGGTTCGTTCCGTCTCAATTTGATGATGGTCGTGCCGTCGAAGGAACCCGAGAGAACCCTTGCACACCCTTCGTAGATGCGAAGCAAAGGGGGCAAGAGAGCGAGCCCTGACACGTGAACGTAGAGTGCTGTGGGCATCAGCTTGCCGATCTTTGCCGCCGCGCATGCTTTGTCGATAAGGTCAGGCTTTCCTGACTGGAAGAGCAGTTCATCGGCGGTGTCGCAACCGCGCTTGTACGTCCCGAAGTGAGCGCGGACGTCGCGCTGAAGAACGACGGGAAGTACCGAAAACTTCGGTCTCCGAGGAAAGCGTCCGAGGGCAAGATAGACGAGGAGGTCCGTCTTTCGTTCCGCTTCGAGTGCTGCCCAGTCCGTGGCACCGCTCGCTCGCCGGACGATCTGAAACGCTTTGCGGAGACTCCCGAAAACCGCGCAGAGGTCGGCACCGGCAGATAGTTCGTCGCGTTCCGGAAGGCGGCCTCGATCCGCGAAGAATGAGATCAGGGGTTGCAGCAGTTCGCTGTGTTCCTCGAAGAGCCGGTCGCTCAGGCGGATGCGCGGCACCGCGAGGCGACGACTGTAGCGGCTCGCGAGAAACCGTTCCCGGCGCTCGCCGTCACGAAAGACGTAGAACACGCCAGGGCATGCGGCCACCGGGTACTCGCCGAGCCCGTCGGCGATCCAATCCCTGAGCTCCTGTTGTTCATAGAATTTCTGGAACGTGTTCAGGCGGGTGACCCAGCCGTCTTCGAACTCCCGGAATCCCTCCGTGTCGCTCTCGGTCTTCAGCCGCGCCGCCACCACGAGCACGCCTCGTGCGAGCTGCCATGCGGACCTGAGCACGGCGAGCCGCTCCATCGGGTTCTCTACGACGTTCACGACGTACCCGAGATTCACGACATCGGCGCTTCGGTGCATCTCGTCCGGGCGGTGGACCGGGTCCCAGCCGAATGCAGTGATCCCGTCCTCACCCAGGTGGCGCAGGTCGTCGCCATGCCCGCAGCCGTAGTCAAAGACCTCGTTGTCCGGTTCGATGACGCGGTCGTCGATGGCGCTCCGCACGGGGCGCGAATAGCCCACACGCCGGATCGCGGTTCTGTCGCGCTCGATCATTCCTGAGATAGCAGGGAATGTTTGGGCCGAGTCCTAGCCACGAGTTCGGCGATGTTCCGCAGGCGTCGGTCGGCGGACAGATGGGCGATGCCTCGATGCAAATGCAGGCGGAATTGCGTCGTGAGGATCTCGTCGGAGAGGTCGAGCCCGTCGTCGTGGCATCGCTGTTTGAGCAAGGCGAGATAGATCTCCTGATAGTGGCCGCCGAAGACTCGCCACGTCATCTCAACGGAACTGTCACCGGGAATCCTCACGTGGACCAGCGGTGTCGGTTCCGCGAGGGACAGGCAAAAAGCCCATCGACAGAGCACGTTCCAGTTCTGGATGCCCGTCAGGCGCTTGAGCTTGATCAGTTGTTCCTTGCCTTGTTCGGATATCCTGATGTGCTCAAGCGGCATGTCTGGCCTCGCTGTCGAAATAGCCGATGCTGACGCGGGTCGTCTTGGCCCGTTCGTCGTAGGCGAGGAGGTAATGATGGCCGATGAACGGCGCGAGCGCCTGAAGGTGCTCCCCCCGGATCTCCTCATCGGTCGAGAGGAGCAGGACTTGATGGCTGGCCTGCGGGAAGTAGCGCTCGACAAGGTTCTTTCGGTGAGAAGAATCGAGACGGCCCAAGGGCGTGTCGATCACAGCAGGGAGCGGGCGATTCGAGGCCTTTGCGAGGCCCCACAGCAATGAGACGGCCAAGAGCTGTCTTTCGCCCGCCGAAAGCCGGTCGGGCGAAAGGGGGGTGCCATCCGTGCTGACGAGATTGACCGCGAACGTCTTCGGGTCGATGGTGATGGACCCGAGGAGGTCGTGCTTACGGATTAGGTCCGTGAAGCATTCGAGTACGAGTCGTTGAATGGATTCGATATGGCGGTCCACGACGATGGCGCGGAACGCCGACAGTATTTCCTGCGAACGCTTGGAGTAGCGGACGATCCGGGCCGCGTCTCCCGCCTTCACTAGGCCCTCGGCAAGGTACCGCTGCAGGCGTCCCAATTCCGACGTGATTCTCTCCATCTCGCTTCGCAGGGTGGCTTCCTCTTTTTCGAGTTGAGCGAGTTCGCGCTCAAGAACATGGCACTGGTCGCTTGCTGCGGCAAGCTCTTCGAGCAGCGGCCTGATCGCCTCTTCGTCGGGTATGGCTTTGAGCTTACGGTCGAGGGTGACCAGTTCGTGGGCCGTATTACGTCGATCTTCGAGGAGAGCCTCAAGTCTGCCTTCGAGCTCCCCGTTCGTCGCGCTCAGGTCCCCGAGCAGGCCACGACCGTCGTCGGACAGGCCGAGATAAGGCTCCGGTCTGGTGGTCGTACGGCGTCGCTGGTCGTTCTTGAAGAACTGAACCAAGCGCCGTCGCTGGTCCGTTTCGATCCCGATCTCCCGAGCGAAGGAGATCACGGCCTTGTCGCGCTCGACTAAAAGCGTGGCGAGCGCCCGCACCTGCTGCGCCTCGCTTTCGGCTTGGCTCTGGTCCCGGAGACGGGTCAGCGATTCCCTCACCATCAGAAGCGGCAGGGCGTCCGCGGCGAAGCCACGCAACGTTTCGTCAAGCGTTTGGAGGCTCTCTTCGGCCTGCTTTCTTTCGGCATGAATGACATCCTTTTGCTGAAAGAGGTCGCCGCCCTCGTTTTGGAGCCGCTGTTGGAGCCGCTGCGTCCGATATGCCGCTTGTTCCAGACGGGTCTTCGCCGACGTGCGGTCTTGGAAAAGCTGTTCCGCGCGGGATTCCATTGTTTTCAGCGACTGCTGGAGATCCTCCGCCCTTCGCGCTTCGGGGTCCTCGGGAGCGGCCTCCTTTGCCTTGCGGCCGATGAGGTTTCCGAGGTCGTGATTCAGCCGGTCGACGATATCCATTCCGAGCAGCGAGTGAACGGCTGTCTTCAATAGCTCGCCGGCCTTGTCGAGGTCCGCGAGCGCCTCGATCTTCTCACCGTCGAAGAAGAACAGGTTCGCGAGCCGCGAGGGGAGGAACTCCTCCGCGTAGTCGGGCCATGATTGCGAGACGAGCGGATCGAACTCCTCGCCGACGTACACGTCGAGGCTTTCTCTTACTCCAGCACCCTGTTGTCGCCAACTCCGGCTCACCCGGAACACCTGGTCCGCGCCCTCGTGCTGACGATGGAACCTGATCTCAATGCGCGACCCCTCGTCGGGTGCCGCGTGCCGGTTTATAGACGCCGCGAGGAAATCCTCATACGATCCTTGCGAACGATTCGAGCAGCGAGCCAGTTTCCCGTGGAACACCAGTTGCAACGCGTCGAGGATCGTCGTCTTGCCCGCGCCGTTCATGCCCCCGAAGAGGACGATAGGACGATCCGGAGAAGGGGGAGTGAGCACGATGCGATGTTCACCCTGATAGATCCCGTAGTTCACGAGGACGAGTTCATCAAAGATCATGGTTGGGCGCTCCCAGAGGCGTCCGTGCCAGCGAGCGGCCTGACATCGGCGTCCTCCGTTGCTTCGCCGCGCGCATGGCGCATCCGGTCGGCGGCGTACTGGAGGGCGTCGTCCGCATCCTTATAGAACGACCGCTTGATGGCGTGCTCAAGATTCTCGTAGAGCCCGGACCGCCGCGCGGCGGTCCGATATCCCTGCTCGACATACAACAATTCGCGAAGCATCTCGTATTGGAGTGGGTCGTCCTCGCCGCAAACTTGCTTCAGGATCGCGAATTCCTCCGTGCCCCACGGGTTGCTCTCAAGGATCGTCCGGTCGGGATAGGGCGCGCCGGTCACCTCTCGATACAGACTCGGAAGGAGGTCCTCGATCTCGTGCTTGTCCAACACCCAGATCCGCCTGATCTCCCTCAGTTCCTCGGCGGTGATCAGTTCCATCTCACGGATGTCCTCGGGCGTCTGCGGATTCAGGCGGATCGCCTGTTGCGCGCGGAGCAATATTCGCAACCAGTCCGCGCGGGCTTGCTGCGTATAGGGTCCCGGTATGTAGTCCTCCCGCCGTTCCGCCTCCGCACCCTCTCCCACCTTGCGAAGGTAGATCTGGACGAGACCGCTCATCCGCCGGAAATCGCGCACATCCCGGTCGTCTATGCGATCCAACTTGTTGCGCAAAGAAAGGAGCGGCAGCATCCATTCCTTTTCCTCGTCGTTCTGGATCATCGCCTTCATCGACTTGTCTTCCTCGACGAGCGTGCATACCCAGCAGCCGAAGCGGCTGTCGCCGCAACTCGGTGTCGTCGAATCGACGACGAGGGGACACTCCCCGTCAGCGGAGGCTCCCTGATACATCGTCAACAGGTCCTTGTTGTCGTAGCCCCACGCGTTCGGCACCTGCATCAGGAACATCCACACGTCATCGTTCGACCAGTCCTCGATGGGGGAATAGACGAGACAGTTCTCAAGACTGGCGTTCGGGCTGAGCTTCTCCCGCACCCGCTGCGTTTCCAGGCGCTCCATGACACGAGCGCGCGCGTTGCTCTCCGCCTTGCGCGTACCAAGGACGAGGATCGCCTCGCCGCTTTCGGCGACGACCTCCGTGATGAAACGGTTCGAAGGTTTGATCTTCAGGCGTTCCGTGCACCACCGGAACTTGTGTCGCGGTGCGGGGTACCCCCTCCCGATCAGGTTCACCCAGAAGGTGTTGGCAACAGAAGGGGTTAGCCTGTGCGGATGAATGGGGAGCGAGAGATCGGCGGCGCGACGTCGCATCGTATCCAGCGACCGGGTCACCCAAGCGGCGACGACCGGATTCTCCACCAGCGTGTCGGTGCTAATGACGTGCAGGGGTTTGACGCGTTCCGATGACGGTATCCCCGCGACGGCCATCCAGACGAGTTGCAGGACGGCGGTCGAATCCTTTCCGCCGCTATAGCCGACGATCCATGGAAGGCCGTCGCTCAGATACAGCGCCCGGATCTCCTGAACGATACGGTCTATAGTTGCGGACAGCCCCGCATCGGAGAATGAAGACGTCATACGCTTTTCGTCAGTTGCCACGGCGACCTCGCACGAATGCCTCTTCGACCCTGGCTTCGTCAATCGAAAGCTTGATGCCCAAAGACTTCTTGATCAGATTCGTTGTGAGCGTCACGTTTTGATCGGCCTTTTGCACGCGCCCGTTGACCATGGCGCGGCCTTCCCACAGTTTGGCGTTGCTCCGCGACCAGTCGATCTTCTTCAATCCCCGGAGAGCAACCTTCCAATTGCTCTCGGGATTGCGCAGTAGCGTGTTCCCGGCCCGCCCAAGCGCGTGCAGCACGATCCCGTGCGAATGAATGTATTCACGACGGACATCGCCGGCGCTGGTCTTTCGCTCGCGCACGAGCTGCCATTCGGGAAAGTGCTTCGCGACCTCTTCCCAGAATCCCGAGGCCAGCACCCGCTTTGCCTCGAAATCAAGGTCGCCATTCAATCCGGCGGTCAACGACGAGGTCGCGCTGAATATGGCGCTCAACGTGAAGAGCTTCCGGGAACGAGGCGAAAGCGTGCTCTTTTCCATCTCCACGACGTCCCGGAAGAGCGTGGACCGGAGGACGATCACGCGAGCGAGCTCGGCCCCGTCGTCCCGGTGGTCGTACAGGATGCCGATGGAGCGCGAGGGGCGTATCGCGTATCGGTTGAGATCGGCGAACATCTGCTGACAGCGTGTCAGACCGATATCTAGGAAGAACACGACTGCGATCGTTTCGTCCCCGATGTCAGGCGAGTCGCGCAGCGCTCTTTCGATGGCCGCCCTCCGGTGTTGGCCATCATTGATGATGAACTTCGCGGTCATGGGGATGTGAAGCAACCCGACGCGACTTCCTTCGGCGCCGGACGCGAGCGGCTTGAACTGCACCTCCGCATCGACGGACGCGGTGATCGCGGAGAAGATGTAGCTTTTCCGGTTGGCGGTGATGTAGCGCGCGATGTCGGGTATCCTTGCCTTGTTGAGCACGCGTTGCGCCCGGAGCTCAGGAACGAGCTCTTCCTCGTCGAACAGAAATATCTTCGGAATGAGGCGCAGCGGACACATCGACACGTAGAACTCCCTACCTGCCTGAACTCCCCGTATCGCGGGGAAAACGTATTCGAACGGTGCGTCCATGCTTCGCTTCACTCGCCGCCTGTATGTTAAACAATAACAAACACCCATCAGCGGGGAAACAAACCGTCTGTGATACTCTGAGCTTTCCGCATCGTTTCGTCTGGTGCCATGCCCGTCTATCTGGATTGCAACGCTACCGCCCCGCTGGAAACGGCGGTTCAAGACGCCGTGTTCCGGTTCATGACCGAAGAGTATGGGAACAGCGGCAGCCGGACTCATGAATACGGCGCACGAGCGAAGCAGGCCGTGCAACACGCGCGCCGTTCAGTAGCGCACGCTGTCGCTGCCGATCCTGATGAGGTCGTTTTCACAAGCGGTGCCACGGAAAGCAACAACTTGGCCATCCTTGGACTGGCTCCGCACGGCGAAAAGACCGGGCGACGCCATATCGTTTCTACCCAGATCGAACACAAGGCGATCTTGGAGCCCCTTGAGGCGCTGCAGGCGCGAGGATTCGAAGTTACCTTTGTTGCCACAGAGCCCGGAGGATACGTCGCGCCGGAAGCTGTCGCCAACGCGCTTCGCCCCGATACCCTCATGGTCTCCGTGATGCATGTGAACAATGAGACCGGGGTCGAACAGCCGATCACCGAAATCGGTCGGTTGCTCGCCGAGCATCCGGCATATTTTCATGTGGATGCGGCACAGGGGTTCGGAAAGATCGGACCGCCCCTTCGGGACCAGCGCATCGACCTCATGAGCATCAGCGCCCACAAGATCTATGGTCCGAAGGGCGTTGGGGCATTGATCGCCCGACGGCGGGAGTTCGCACGCGCGCCACTTTCGCCATTGATGTTCGGTGGGGGACAGGAGCGAGGGCTTCGTCCGGGCACTCTGCCGGTCCCGCTGATCGTCGGTTTGGGCATCGCTTCGGAGTTGGCCGAGAAACACGGGACTCGACGGCGTGAACAGTGCGAGGCGTTCCGGCGGGAGGTTCTCCGTGGATTAGCCCCGCTTGACCCAGAACCCAACGGGAGCCAGGACCGCGTCGTGCCCCACACGTTGAATTTCACCATCCCGGGCCTTGATTCCGAAGCCTTCATTCTCTCCACTAAGGACCTCATATCGGTTTCGAACGGGTCTGCCTGCACATCGCAGAGCTATCAACCGAGCCACGTCCTCAAAGCCATGGGACTGAGCCTCGCGAGGGTGAAGGGAGCGTTGCGCTTCTCGTGGTGCCATATGACGCCGCCCGTGGATTGGGCTGCCGTCGTAATGGCCGCCAACCGCCTTCGAGCGATTGCCTAGACTTCCCAAGAAGCGCCATCGATTTCTTGCGCCACGGAGCGATGAGTGCTGTCTGCCGACATGGCCTCCGCACCAAATTCTCCTTGCTTCGGAAAAATCCATCTCCTAGGTCCGAGCAGGCGAACCTCCTCAGCGACTTCGGGTTTGAGCAGATTTCCGACCCGAAGCGCGTGATATCGCCCGCCGTTGCGTCCGACAAATCTGTCTGATCGAACGTCCTAAAACGCTGGTTATCTTTTCGTAGACTTGAAGGCCGTCCCGTGCTAATTAAGTGGGTATGGCACTCGTTGCGGGCGTCCCGTTCTCGAAACTTCACCGCGCGAAGCGGCACGCGATATTCGTGGCCCAGCGGAAGAAGCGGATGACGCCAGCCGAGGACTGCTTCTGCTGTTACCTCGCTTCGCGAGGCCTTTCGTTTTCAGCAGGGGTTCTACTCGCCCTGCTATCGCATCGTCGATTTCTACTTGCCGAAACATAATCTCATCATTGAGATCGACGGCCCGTGCCACGACCCGGAAAAGGACAAGCGCCGTGACGAATGGTTCACCCGCGAACGCCGCATCAAGATCATCAGGTTCACGAACGAGCAGGTTCTATCCGGTGACTTCAAACTCCCGTGTGTCATAGGCGTGTCATAGTTCCGCCGAACCTGCGTTTCGTGCTACCCTAGCGTTTCGGAGAATCAGTAACTTACCTCGTTTCAATCTGCGTTTCGGGTTCGAGCCCCGCCCGGCTCACCATCATATCTATTTTAAAATCAATAGTTTAGAGCCAGCATGCTCGAGGCGTGCTGGCTTTTGTACGATTGTTTGGGAACAGGGAGACGCTTTCGATGCTCACTGTCGATCGCCGCCACAACACGGCTTGCCCCGATAGTTCGGATCGGTACTGGCGCCCATGCCGTTGCGCCTTCTGGGTGGAAGGCACGGCCGAAGGCGTCTACCAGCGCAAAAGCCTGAAGACCCGGAGCTGGGAACGCGCGACGGAATTGGCCCGCGCGATCGGGGACGGCGAGAAGATTGACCAGCCAAACCCTTTGAGCATCACGAAGGCCGTCGAGACGTTTCTCGCCGACGCGGAACAGGGGCGCAAGCTCCGCGAACCCACCATAAAGAAATATAAGGTGGTGCTCGCACAGCTCAAAGCGGACTCGTCCAGCAACGGGAGGATTTTCCTGAAGGATATCGACGCGGAGTTCGTCCGCGGATTCCGGGCGTCATGGAAGGACGGAGTTATTTCGGGTGTCAAGAAGCTCGAACGGATGCGGGCGTTTTCCGGTTCGTCGTGGCGTCGGGCGATGTGGTCCTGAATTCCACAACCACGGTCAAAGCCCCGACGCCGAAGAACTGTCCAACCCTTCCCCTCACCGACAAGGAAATATCGGCCGCACTGGAGAAAGCCGAAGATCCCGGTGGCACGCGCTCATCCAAGTCCTTTTGTTGGTCTGGCCTTCGCATCGGCGATGTCAATGAAGCTCACGCCAGAGTGAACGGCGCTCACCCGCACCGTTTTCGCGATTCTTTCGCGGTCGCACTTTTGGAAAGCGGGGCATCCCTCGAAACCGTCTCGACGCTCCTCGAACATTCGAGCATCCGCATCACGGATCGGCATTATTCGCCGTGGGGTGAAATCGCTTCAGGACAACCTCGAAAGGGCCGTTGCGAAAACGTGGCGGTTACTGCTCCAGTGGTGTCCGCGATGGTGCCGGCGATCGTTACGCAGTCGCTTTGCGCGAATACTGCGGACGAGAGCAGCAGCAAACATAACGATGTTTGAACGAAACGCATATTCTCTTTCTGTCGCCTGAATTCAGGCGGTAAATTACATTAGGGAGCATGGCGATCGAGCGTCGCCAAAAAGCAAAACGCCCCGGTCCTTTCGGGCCGGGGCGCGTGTTCGGAAACCGGTAAAGCCGGCTTCGGCTAGAACGTGAAGCGGGCGATGATCGTGCCCTGTCTGGGCGATGTGTACAAAGCGCTGGTGTTGGAACCAAAGCTCGGAGCCACATTGGCTAACTCGACCAGATTTACCACACCGAAACCGCCGGTGTACTGACCCGCCTTATTTTGGGTGAGACCACCTGCCGGGTTAACCGTGCTCGGAGCGCCGATCTGCATCCGATTGAAGATATTGGTGAACTCGGCGCGAATCGAGAAAGTCATTCTTTCCCTGATGCGGAAGTTGCGTCCGATGTTGAAGTTCTCGTTCGGATGTCGGGCCGCCCGGAAGTTATTGTAATACAATCCGTTAGTCCCAAAGCCCGGCGCCGGACCGGGGCCGAAGGTATTGGAACCGGGATTGGCCCATGCCGCCGGATTCAGTATCTGATCGTAGTAGGGATTGATGCAGCCGCAGTTCGGGTTCTTCAGGAAGAAGGGCTGACCCGTCGGAACCTGTTCACTGCCGCCGAGATAGTTGACCGTCGTAGCGGCGGGCGGAGCCAGAAGGAGTCCGCTGCCATATTGCAGCAGCGCGCCGACCTGCCAGTCCTTCGTGACCGTCTCGAGAATCCGGTTGCTGAAATACTTCTGCGTCTGATACAGGATGTTGGCCGTGAAGTAAAACGGCTGATCCGTCGCCTGGAGCGACTTCACGGAGCTATCCGGATTGAAAATATCTTCCGAGATGTTATCGAGCGCTCTCGACCACGTGAAGGCGCCATTAACCTGCAGGCCCTTTGCCATGCGCTTCGTGGCCTTGACCTGCAGCGAATCGTACCAGGTATCCCCGGTGGGTGAGTCGGCGACCGTGATCGTGCGGAACTGCGGGAAGGGCCGCAACGCATCGATCAGCTTGTTGGTTGTGGAATATCCCGCATACGGCAGGAAGTTCCCGACCCGCGCAATAACGGCCGGGTTGCTGAGCTGATCGTTGAGCAGGTTGTTGTCCGCGGCGTTCGTGTACGGCTTCAATCCGAACTGGGCGAATCTTTGCGGAGAGACCTGATTCAGCATTCCGAGCGGTCCGGTCCACCACACGCCACGGTTACCGACGTAGGAAACGTCGAGCGAGAAGTTGGGACTGATTTCGCGCTGGATGCCGACGCTGTATTGGTTCTGCCGGGCAGGCCGGGCGGCATTGGGATCGATGTAACTGAACCCGCTGAACCCGATGCTCGCTCCGGGTAACGGGGACTGGCCGGGATCGAAATTGGGCCATATCGGCTGCGGCAGGAAAGTGGGGCTGGTGTAGTTTGCATACGCGTTGAGTCCCGAAGGTATGCTGGTCGAAGTCGAAGACGAACTTTGGCCAATATCGGGCGGAACCGCATAGGCGAGACCCCATCCGCCGCGCAATACGGTTTTCGAGTCGAGTTGATAGGCGATGCCGAGCCGCGGGCCGAAAGCGAACGGGTAAGTCTTCATGAAATCGCACCCGCAGGTGGCCTGGAAGATCGGAGCGCCCAGCGCGCCCGAGGCGGCGGGGTTCGGAACGTTTACGCCAAGGTCCGCCGAGCGGCCATACTGTTCCCGCGTTGGCGTTGCCAGATCATAACGCAGACCGTAATTGATGGTCAGCTTGCGCGTCGCTTTCCAGGAATCCTGCGCATAGAAGCCCCATTGCTGCTTGCCCATGCGGGTATCCACCGGCGCGTACTGGGTTGCCTGGACGGCGTCGCCCAGCAGGAAATTTGCGTAGTAGTTGCCCATCTGTTGCGCGCCCTGTCCGGCGGCCGGAACGTAAGAGTAGGGCTGCGCGGTTGCGCCGAGGCTCCCGGAGGCGCCAAAGTACATGCCGACGCCGGAAGGCGGCTGCGTGATATTGCCCTGGAACCACACTTCCGAACCGAACTTGAAGCTGTGGTTGCCGCGAATCCACGTCGTGTTCGCGTTAAACGTGGGGCGTATCGTGGTGGTATGCGTGTGGGCGAGCGCGTTACCCATCTGCTGCATGCCGCCCAGGGTCGAAGCGGCGCTGGTCGGGATCATGCTGTAAAACGTCGGGAAATTGTAGGAGACCTGGCAACCGGGCAGCTGGATCGTCGTGCAGTCGAACTGGTTACCTGCTTTCGTGTATGCCGAGGTGTCGGTGAATATCTCCCGATTGTAGCCGGCGCCCAAATGCAGCAGCATCGTGGGGCTGATGGTGAAATCGTAATTGACTCTCTCCGCGAGGGTGTAAATGAACGTCCCGCGGTTCCCGCTGAGTTCGTCCGGCAGACCGTCGGCGTTGCCGTTCGGAGTCGAGAACTGCGACGTTGTGCCCGTTAGTCCCCAGAAGAATGACAGCTTGTTCCTGGCGCCGATCAGCTGATCGAGTTTGAGCGATGGCAGCGGCGTGATACGGCTGCTGATGTTGTTACCGGTATAATTTTGCGTCAGATTGCCGTTTGCCGCGGCCGGGATCAGAGCCTGAACGGCATTCGCGAAGGGCGTGATGCGCGACAGCGGAATGATGTTTCCCTGGAACGGATTCGAGTAAGGCTGGCCGACACCGTTAACCCCTCTCGTTGCGGGATCGTAAATCTCGTTTGCCATGATGGGCCGGCCCAGCGCATCGGTGCCGATCGGCGTGGTTGGTACACCGAGGTTCGGATTGAAGTTAGCGCCTCCGACCGGCGAAATCGCGGAGAAGTCGCCCGTGCGGTAAGCGCCCGTGGGAACCGTATCGCTGAAGGTCAGGGCGGACGTTTCTACGAATCGCTCGTAACTGAAGAAGAAGAAACTCTTGTTTGTCCCGTTATAAAGCTTCGGAATCCGGACGGGTCCACCCAGTGTCCCGCCAAAATCGTTGCGCCGGTTTCGGGGGCGATACTTCTCGCCCGTGCCGTTACTGGAGAAGGGAAACCCGGCGTTCAAATCCTCGTTGACGAAGTATTCATAGCCGGTGCCATGATAATCGTTGGTGCCGGACTTCATCGTGATATTGAAGATACCGCCGCCAGCCTGGCCGAACTCCGCCGCGTAGTTACTGGTCTGGACTGCCACCTCCTGGATCGCGTCAGGACTCTGCTGGTTCTCCTGTAAGGCGAAGCTAACGGTGTGATTGGTGTTATCCATGCCGTCGACGCGCATCGCCTCCGTATTGGTGGGAGCGCCGTTGACGATCATGCTTGAGTTTGCGACGGTGTAAATGCCCGGGAGCATGACCACCGAGGTGTACGGATTGCGCACGCCGGAACTACCCGCGTTCGAGTTACCGATACCGAGGATCGGCAGATCCTGGAGCTGTTCCAGCGTGACGTTGGATGCCACGTCTCCCGTCTCGGTCTGCAGCAGCGATGCCTCGGCGCTCACCGTAATCGATTCGGTGGAAGCGCCGATTTCGAGCGAGGCGTCGATCTTAAGCGTCTGAGCGGCCGCGACCGACAGGCCGCTGCGCGTGTATTTTTTAAAGCCGGAGGCGGTGACCGCCACGGAGTAAGGTCCGATCGGCAAGTTGGACGTGGTGTAGGCACCGGTACCCGTAGACACGGTCGCGAAAACAGCCCCCGTAGCCGTATTCGTTACGTCCACTTTGGCGCCGGCAACTACCGCGCCGGTAGAATCGGTAATCGTTCCGGTAATTGTCCCGTTGGCGGCCTGCGAGAAAGCGGCCACGGGAATCGACAGCAAACAAAGCGTAAGAGCCAGTATGCGCATGTTTCTCCTCTGATTTATTTCGACAGCCGGTGTTGCTGTAAGAATGAAATCCGATACATCCAGAGAGAGCGCGTCTGGTGGCGCTCTGTACGAATCAACGCCGGGAAACCCCTGTCGGCCTATGATTCTATAACAGCGATCTGCCGATGTCAAAAGGTTTTTGCCGTCTGATGCTTCAGTGGCAGTTCGAGCCTGCGGCCTCACCCCTGTACTCCTCAGCAACGGCCAACAATAGCTGGTTATTCTGCCACCTGTCGCTCATGAGTCGCACCCCTTAGTCGCCGCTCCCATCAGCCCTTTGCCTGGACCGTTCGGGCTTTCAGCACTTTCATGCCGGCTACGTCCTCCGCCAGCTTCTGCCGCCCAGTCCGGATGAGTTGCCCCATGGCCCAGTCCCGTCTTCGGGAAGGATGGACTTCGTTGTGATTCGCCGACTCGTCCGGCACCGTAGCTAGAACGTGAAGCGGGCGACGATCGTGCCCTGTCTCGGCGCTGCGTACAAAGCGCTGGTGTTGGCACCAAAGCTCGGAGCCACATTAGCTAACTCGACCAGATTGACCACACCGAAACCGCCGGTGTACTGACCAGACTTATTGTGGGTGAGACCACCCTCCGGGTTAACCGTGCTCGGGGCACCGATCTGCGTCCTATTGAAGATATTGGTGAACTCGGCGCGAATCGAGAGAGTCATTCTTTCCCTGATGCGGAAGTTGCGTCCGATGTTAAAGTTCTCAACCGGATGGCGGGCGGCGCGGAAGTTGTTGTAATACAGCCCGTTAATCCCGGTCGCCGGCTCCGGGCCGGGGCCGAAGGTGTTGGAAGCCGGATTGGTCCAGGCGGCCGGATTCAGAATCTGATCGTAGTAGGGGTTAATGCAGCCGCAGTTCGGGTTCTTCAGGAAGAAGGGCTGGCCCGTCGGAACCTGCTCGCTGCCGCCGAGATAGTTGACCGTCGTAGCGGCAGG
>Ga0207933_1000555_pt1 | contig 35574 bp, 29 predicted proteins | sample NGESurdeep092012_4_FD_184488 | JGI IMG/M metagenome (GOLD analysis project Ga0207933, IMG submission 184488) | Arctic peat soil microbial communities from Barrow, Alaska - NGEE Surface sample F53-3 deep-092012 (SPAdes) | ecosystem: Environmental > Terrestrial > Soil > Wetlands > Peat ... | reverse complement strand
TTCGGCTGTGGTATCCCCCGCTTGCGCGCGCAATGCGGCGGCAGGCGCGAGCGCCGTCACGCATGCGATGGCGGCGAAGATGGAACTGGCCGTGTGCCGCCCTCGACGCCCTGCCGCGATAGTGAGGTATTCGTTCATCCGATTCCATGTTCGGCGTGGGTGCAGCCTGCATCTTGACCGTAGTTAACCAACGGCGTAAACTATAGTTAACCAGGGGTAAATCTAGTGGGCCACGATGGAATGCTATCGCCGTCTGTCGAAGACTACATAAAAGCCATCTACAAGCTTCGGAGCGACACGGGCGGCGTCAGCACGCAGGATCTCGCTGAAAGGCTCGGTGTGAGCGCGCCCGCGGTGAGCAAGATGATGCGGCGGCTCGCCGAGCTGCGCCTCATCTCGCACACGCCGTACCAGGACGTCGAACTCACGTCAACGGGTGAGAAGAAGGCGTTAGAGATCATCCGGCACCACAGGCTGCTGGAGCTCTATCTGGTGGAGGTTCTGGGATTCACTTGGGACAATGTGCACGACGAGGCCGAGCGGCTGGAGCATCACATAAGCGAGGAGTTCGAGGATCGGATCGACGATCTGCTGGGGCATCCGAAGGCGTGTCCGCATGGCGATCCAATTCCTACGCGCAGCGGAGCGATCGGCCACACTTCCAACCGGTCGCTCGCAATGCAGCAGCATCCCGAGCGTCTCACCGTGCAGCGTGTGAGCGATGAGGACGCTGAATTGCTACGGCACTTCAAGTCGCTTGGCGTCGTCCCCGGAACAGCGTTCGAGTTTGTGCGGCAGGAGCCATTCGAGGGACGGCTGGTGCTCCGCATCGGCGGCAAGCTCGTGCGCCTAACGCCGCAGGCTGCACGTGAGGTGTTCGTCGACCCATCGTTGTTTGAGGAAGCACCGCAGAGACCGCTCAGTCGGCGAGCGTGAGATAGAACGTGCAGAGCCTGCGGAGAGTGCGACGGCGCCAGGTGTTGCCGCCGCGATGCCGCCGCGATGCCGCCGCGATGCCGCCGCGATGCCGCCGCGATGCGACTGTGTGCTGTGGCGCTAGATCACGCATCTCAAGGTTGGTTCGACATCGTGCATCGAGGCAACTGGAATTTTACATCGCCCCTGGTAGTGACTTGATATAGGGGGAGGGGGTATTAGTATTAGACTACGATGTAGCACTGGAAACGTGCAATTCGGAGGGTGGATGGCCAGTTCCAACGACGTTCAGGCCGCCAGCGCATCGCTGGAGATTAGCGGAATGAGCTGCGAGCACTGCGTGGCGCGGGTGAAAAAGGCACTCGAAGCAGTCCCGGGCGTCGCTGTCGCGAACGTGCGTATAGGCGGCGCAGAGGTACGATTCGATCCGGCCGTTGCGTCCACGGACGCGATGGCGGCGGCGGTGACGAAGGCTGGCTACCCGGCGCGCATGGCTGCGCCGGCGAGTTGATCGGGCTCGAGCGGAGGCAGAATTGAGCCCCGCCGGAGTGGTTGCCGTGCCCTCGGAGCGTGTCGCATCGGGAGCGTCGCCAGCAGCCCACGCCGAGTTACGCATACCTGTGACGGGCATGACCTGCGCTGCGTGCCAGGCGCACGTACAGCGCGCGCTGGAAGAGGCACCAGGGGTCGCCAGCGCGTCTGTCAACCTGATGCTCAACAGCGCGGACATTACATACGATCCGCAGCTCGTCACACCAACGCAGCTCGTCGGCACAATCGTGGACTCAGGCTACGGTGCTTCGCTCGCCTCGCCAGGACAGACGGAGTTCGAGGAACAGGCCGCGCGCGACCGTGCGCAGGATGACGAGTTCCGGGAATTGCGACTCAAGGCGATCGTGAGCGGTGTCGTAGCTGTTGTGGCGATGTCGCTGTCGATGCCGCTCATGCAAGCGAACGCACTGCTGTCGCACGGGCCGGTGGCGGATCCCTTCATGCGCTGGATGATGACTTCGCTCAGCCCGGCGCTCCGGTCAGTTGCGCCGTGGATGTACGCAATCAATCCACAGCTACTGTCGTACTTCCTGCTGATCGCGACGCTGGCGATCATGATATGGGCTGGCGGACGTTTCTACGCGGGCGCATGGAGCGCACTGCGTCATCGCACCTCCGACATGAATACACTCATCGCGGTCGGTACCGGTGCGGCCTTCGTGTATTCCACCATCGCGACGGTGGCGCCTGATTTCTTTCTGAGCCACGGCGTCGCTCCGGACGTCTATTACGAAGCAGTTGTATTCATTATTGCGCTGATACTTACGGGAAATACGTTCGAAGCCCGCGCCAGGCGGCAGACATCGGGCGCCCTACGCGCACTCGTCAACCTGCAGCCAAAGACGGCGCGTGTTGTGCGCGCGAGTGCGCAGGGCGAAGAGGAAGTCGACGTTCCGGTAGAGTCGCTTAAGCAGGGCGACGTCATCGTCGTCCGCCCGGGGGAGCAGATTCCGGTCGATGGCGATATTGTGTCGGGTCAGAGCGTTGTGGATGAATCCATGCTGACAGGAGAATCGCTGCCCGTGGAGAAGCGGGCAGGCGATCGTGTCATCGGCGGCACAATCAATCGTACGGGTGCGTTTCGTTTTGCGGCGACGTCGCTTGGAGCCGACAGTGTCCTTTCACGTATCGTGAAATTGATGCGCGATGCGCAGAGCTCGCGTGCACCTATTCAAAAACTCGCGGACCGCGTGAGCGCTGTATTCGTCCCGGCTGTGATCGCGATTGCTGTTCTGACGTTCGGGGTCTGGGTTGCTCTGGTGAGCGCGCACGGCGGCTCGGCGCCATTCGTCCGCGCATTCGCTGCGTCGGTCGCTGTGCTTGTAATCGCATGTCCCTGCGCCATGGGGCTTGCCGTTCCAACGGCGGTCATGGTCGCGACGGGTCGCGGTGCGGCGCTCGGCATTCTCATCAAGGGTGGTGAAGCGCTGCAGCGAGCTGCTGACGTTACGATCGTCGTCCTCGATAAGACGGGAACGGTCACCGAGGGGCGACCGTCGGTGACGGACGTGGTACTTGCCTCTCGTACAGCCACTCAGGCGCCTGTATCGGTCGATGAACTTCTGCGCCTGGCTGCGTCCATCGAGGGTTCGTCCGAACATCCGCTCGCGGAAGCGATTGTCCAGTACGCGCGCGAGAAGTCCATCCGCGGTTCGTCACCGGAGGCGTTCCAGTCCGTAACGGGGCAGGGTGCACTCGGTAGCATCAGCGGAGTACCGGTGATTGTCGGCAACGAGACATTGATGCGGGCGTATGCGATCGACGTCACGCTGCTGCACGCAGACGCCGATCGCCTCTCGAGCGCCGGCAAGACGTCGATATACGTCGCGATCGACGGACACATTGCAGGGTTGATCGCGGTTGCCGACCGGATCCGGGACACGTCAAGAGGCGCCATCGCAGCGCTTCGCGCAATGGGACTCGACGTGATAATGCTGACGGGTGACCATCAGCGCACGGCCGACGCGGTTGCGCGCGAAGCGGGTATTGCTCGCGTGGTTGCGGACGTTCTTCCCGCCGGCAAGCTCGAGGAAGTGAAGCGTCTTCAGGCGGAAGGGCGAGTAGTGGCAATGGTGGGAGACGGAATCAATGACGCACCTGCGCTCAGTCAGGCCGATGTCTCCTTTGGTATTGGCACCGGCACGGACATAGCCATGGAAGCCGCCGACATAGTGCTGATGCGCGGCGATCTCGGAAGCGTGGTTGACGCGGTCCGGCTATCGCGTCGCACACTCGCGACAATGAAGCAGAATCTTTTCTGGGCTTTTGTCTACAACGTCATAGGAATTCCCGTCGCTGCGGGTGCGTTGTATCCAGCATTCGGAATACTGCTGAGTCCGGTTCTCGCCAGCGCCGCGATGGCGTTCAGCTCGGTGAGTGTCGTGAGCAACAGTCTCCGGCTCCGTCACACTCGAATCGCGTAGCACTGCTGCAAACTCGTGAAGGCACAAATCAAACCGGAGGTCAATTCCATGGCAACATCGGTCGCCAAGTCAGCCAGGACCGCAACAAAGAGATCACCAACCGCCGGATCTCTGTCCGATACTGACGCACTGTCGGTCGGTTGTGGATGTGGTGTTCCGGCCGAACCCTCGGGCGTCGGCCGAAGAGCCGTAGCCGTTGATCCCGACATCAAGAGCCGAAACGTCCTCAGGCTCAGACGCATCGAGGGACAGGTGCGCGGTCTCCAGAAGATGGTGGAGGAGGATCGCTACTGTGCCGACATCATGACACAGATCGCATCGACGCATGAGGCGCTGCGATCAGTTGGACGCGAGTTGATGCGCAACCATCTCAAGCATTGCGCCACTTCCGCCATACGGTCGGGTGGTACCAATGCGGACGAAATGTACGATGAATTGGTGGACATGATGTACAAGCACAGCCGGTAGCATATCGTAGGGCGCGGATTTATCCGCGCCGCTCCCTCAAATACGTGACGATGGTCATTGGAAACGTCGTGTGCGCCGGTCGTCGCCCATTGGAAACGTCGTGTGCGCCGGTCGTCGCCCATTGGAAACGTCGTGTGCGCCGGACGTCGCCCATTGGAAACGTCGTGTGCGCCGGACGTCGCCCATTGGGAACGTCGTGTGCGCCGAAGCATCGTCACGATTGGCAACGTAGTCCCCTCCAATACCATTCACCCATAGGAAATGCCGGTACGTTGCGCCCGTCGTGGGGCGCGGATTTATCCGCGCCCCGAACCCGAATGCGCGACGACGATTGTTGGACAACCCGTGTGCGTCCGCGTCCGTTGAACATCATTACCCGTGGCGAACGATCGTCGGTCGCATTTTGGAGAGCGGCGCGTATCGACAGGCCGTGGGGCCTCGTCTTCGAAGGGATTGGTTCCGATTCTCTAGCCCTCGCAGATCGCTGGATCCGGTCCGGATCGTTAGAATATCCTGATGCCACGACTCAAGCTCGCCTTAGTTGCCGCACTTGTCTGGATCGCAACGCCGGGAACAACCCGAGCGCAGATGCCGGTTTCCGGTGCGGTGCCGCACACATTGGCGCTGATGCCGGTGCCGTCCAGCCTCACCGTACATGATGGGTCCCTCAGCATCGACGCTAACTTCCGCGTGGCGATCGTCCGGGAAACGGATCCTCGGCTGCAACGCGCCGTTGCGCGGATGATTCCGCGCCTGGAGCAGCGTACGGGTATTGCACTATCGCACATCATTGGGCGCGATTCGATTGGTGCAACGTTGTTGATCGATTGCGACGGCCCCGGTGAAAAGATCCAGGGCATCGACGAGGACGAATCGTATTCCATAGAGAGCAACGCCAGCACTATCACCCTTCACGCACCCACAACGGTCGGCGTGATTCGGGGGCTCGAAACGGTGCTTCAGCTGGTCGATGCGGATTCGCATCATTATTTCATACCTGCAGTGAGCATCAGCGATACACCGCGGTTCAGGTGGCGCGGGTTGCTGGTAGATGTGAGTCGTCATTTTGAGCCAGTACCGGAAATTGAGCGCACGCTCGACGGGATGGCCGCGGTCAAGCTGAACGTGCTGCACTGGCATCTTTCCGACGACCAGGGCATTCGCGTGGCGAGTCATCGCTATCCCAGACTGCAGAAACTGAGCTCCGACAGCCTCTACTATACACAGGCTCAGGTCAGGGATGTAGTTGCGTACGCGCGCGATCGTGGGATACGCATAGTTCCAGAGTTCGACATGCCCGGGCATTCCACGGCGTGGTTCGTCGCATATCCGCAATACGCGAGCGCTCCGGGACCTTACAGCATCGCGCGCAACTGGTCCGGCTCGCCGGCAGTTTTCGATCCGACCCGCAACAGCGTGTATCGCTTCATCAACGGATTCATCGGGGAGATGGCGACTCTCTTTCCCGACGCTTACTGGCACATCGGCGGCGATGAGGTCAACGGAACCCAGTGGAAGCAGAACGCGCGCATCCAGAAATTCATGAAGGCGCACCATCTCGCGGACAATGCAGCGTTGCAGGCGTACTTCAACCAGCGCCTGTCGCGCATTCTGACAAGCCACCACAAGCGCATGATTGGCTGGGATGAGATCCTGCATCCCGATCTTCCGCGAACAACGGTGATCCAATCCTGGCGCGGAACGCAATATCTGGGGCAGGCGGTAACGCAGGGCTTCAGTGGGATCCTGTCCGCGCCGTACTATCTCGACGCGATGAAATCCGCCGAGCAACACTATCTCGCCGATCCCCTCGCTGGCGACAGCACTCTCACGCCCGAACAGATATCACGCGTACTCGGCGGCGAGGCGTGCATGTGGGCAGAACTCGTTTCGCCAGGGAGCATCGATTCGCGTATCTGGCCACGCCTTGCCGCGATCGCCGAGCGGTTCTGGTCGCCGCAGAATGTCACCGACGTTGGCGACATGTATCGCAGACTGGCAATCGAGAATACTCGACTGGAAGAGTTTGGGCTCGGTCAGGAATCTCATACTGACACATACCTGCGGCGCATAATGAACGGGCCCGATATCACGCCGCTTGCCGATCTGCTGCGATTTGCGGAGCCTGTTACGCTCGGGCAGCGCACCCACACTGTTACCGTGACGCAACTGACGCCCCTGGTACAGATAGTGGATGCGGCGCGCCCGGATCCGCCTGCGCGGTGGAGAATTCTGCAACTCGTGCAGCAGTACGATTCCTCTCCGTCGACACACGTGGCGCAGCACGACACCCTGATGCACTGGTTTTCGGAATGGCGTGATCTCACTCCGCGCGTAGCCGACGTCGCCAGTCGTTCGCCTCTCGCGCAGGCCGCTCTTCCGGCGGCCGATGCACTGGCGAGAGTGGGGACCATTGGACTTGCCGCGCTAGAGGCGCGCAAGAGCGGGATGCCGCTGTCAAAAGCGTGGACTGATTCGGCGATAGTGACACTTGCTGCGGTGGATAAACCGCAGGGGCTGCTGCATCTCGTTGTGGTTCCTGCTGTCAGGCAACTGCTGCAATGATAAGCGCTATGGCTGTTCGGATTGCTCGCGAGTAAGCGGTTTGGCGTCGGCTGGTATCGATTTTCGATGGACGATCTTGCGGACGGTGATGGATTGCAGTCCGTCGGCGGGCTGGAGCTCCTTGTTCTTGATTGGGCTGGTGAACCACCATGTCGCGATCGATGAATCCGGCATCGATATGAACGCCGCTGGCGCGTGGAACAGCGTGTATCCTACGAGGCCCTGTATTATGTCCCGATCGCGCAGGCCGGTGAGATTGAAGTCTATCCGATGCAGCATGCTTGTCGTCGAGTCGACGAATGCTGATCCTGCCCAGTCCGGAGATTTCGTGGCTCGTGTCGGTGAGAAGTCGAGCCGTATTACGCGATCATTGCCGAGCGATTCGACGTCGCGCGCTACGAAGCAATGGTGCTTCCAGAAGGCGGGGTCAGCGAGCGAGGAAACTGAAAGTATCGGCACCATGAATTTGCCGTCGGCACTTTCGTTAAGAACCTTGCCGGGTGTGTAAGCGTGATCCAGTTTCTGCGACTCGACATCTCCCATCTCTATTGGCATGGCTTTCATCGCACCGCTTTCGTCGCGATTCACGGTACGGCGCTCGATCACTGCGCTAAAGGGGTATGCCTGCCGAAACGTGTCATACCGCTCGGCGCCGAGCCTGAGCTGAGAAAGGACTAACGCAGAAAGAGTTGCGGATACGGAATCCGACGCAGCGCCGCAGCCGTTGGAGGCGGTCGTCGCCACCTTCGGAAGCTTGTAGCTCACTGGCTCGAGTGAAACAGTAACGGTATCAGCGGCCTGAGACGTTCCTGCCAAGGGTGGAACGTTTCGGTCCGCAAACAGAAAACCGATCTGGCGGACGTGCAGATTCAACGCAACGCCCGGTGCGCGAAGCAGTCGCGCCTGGCCAAGATCGTTGGTGAAGCTGGTTTGCTGTGCGCCAGCGACGATGACTTCCGCGTTGACGAGCGGTTGATGAGTCGCGTCGTCGACGACGCGAACGATCAGGAAGTGTTGATCGCCGAGCGATTGAGCGGCGAGGGGCGCGGCGAGGGGTGCGGCGGAGCCGACGCAGCCCGCGATGAGGAACGTGGCTATGCCAGCGCGGCGGAGGATGGGAGCAAGGGAAGGTCGAATCGGCACGGTCGAAGCGCTCAATCTGAAATTTACCCAGGCACGAACCGCCTGTGTCCCATTCGAACCTATATTTATGGATGCTCGATCCCCTGATTCCCGTGCAGCCGCATCATCTTGAGGCCGAACGGATCTATGTCGAGATTGCACGCCGCCTCACGCCTGCGCAACAACTTGCGACCCTCCATGGACTTCAGCAGACTGCGTGGGCACTGAAGGCTTCATTGTTGCGTTCGGAGCACGGCGAGCTCACCGAGGAGGATATACAGCTGCTGGTGAGAGAGAGCTTTCGCGATGCAACTCCCTGACCTGGTTTCGCTGTTCGTAGCGCCGCTCAATCGCCTTGGCGTGTCGTACATGGTAACTGGATCGGTCGCATCCAGTACGTACAGCTACGCGAGATTCACAAACGACATAGACGTTGTCGCCGTGCTTTCCGATGTCGAAGCGGAGAGATTGCATGCGGCATTCGATACGCCGGATTTCTATGTTCCTCCACTCGAAGTGATGCACCTGGAGCGCCAACGACCCGCGCATGGCCATTTCAATGTTATCCACGCCGCGACTGGGCTGAAGGCCGACTTCTTCTTCGCCGGAAGCGACCGGCTGATGCGGAGATCGCTCGAACTGCGGCGTCAGGCGCCGGATCAGAACGGTGAGCGAGTGTGGTTTGCGCCGCCGGAATACGTCATTCTGAGCAAGCTGCTTTACCTTCGCGATGGCGGATCGCCGAAGCACGTCGCAGACGTGCAGGCGATGTTGCAGGTGCGGGATGAAACTCTGGACCGCGGCTTCCTGCTTGGGGAGATCGAGTCGCTCGGACTTCAGGCCACATGGGCCAGTCTCAAACCGTAGTCTCACAGGATAGTGTGCTGCCGGGATCCCGAGGATCTGGGTGGTCGAACAGGCGTTCAGTTCGGGCGAGCTTTCTCCTGATGCGCCAGTAATAGTCCGGATATCCACTGTCCGATAATGGGACGACGAATCCCAAATGCGGACATTCTGGCGCCGGGTCTCACCGTGCCACGATAACATAAGTCATTGTCCTACAACAGGTTAAGCAAGGCCGTACGATTGGCACAATTGTTCCCTTAGGGCGAGTACCGCAATGGGAGCAAGAATGCACACGGCTGATTCGCTTAAGCGCGAGGTAGGACGCGCATTTCGCTCGCTCGCACGTAGTCCGGGCTTCACTCTGATCGTGCTGATCACGCTCGCGCTGGGCATAGGCGCGACGACAGCGATCTTCACGATGCTAGACCAGGTGGTGCTGCATCCGCTTCCGTTTGCGGACTCGAATCAATTAGTCTGGATCGACTCTCCCACACCCGGTGTCAAGCCAGACTCGAAGTGGGGCCTGTCGGTTGCGGAGTTCTTCTACTTCAAGAAGAACGCACATTCGCTCGAGAACATTGCCGCGATAATGCCAGGCGAGGGGACCGTTACCGGCAAGCAGGCTGCGGAGCGCGTGCACGGTGCCCAGGTAAGTGCGAGCATCTTCGACGTCCTGCGTTTGCGTCCAATACTTGGCCGGACGTTCAAGGAATCGGATGATCTGCTACATGCACCACCAGTAACAATAGTCGGCTACAACTACTGGAAGACGCGCCTGAATGGCGACCCGCACGTCATTGGCTCGATCATCCACGTCAACACCATCCCGATGCAGATAGTCGGCGTGATGGGACCGGATGCTACCATCCCTGACGCGGTTTCGCCGCAGGTCGATATTTGGGTACCGGCGGAGATCGACCCAAACGCCAAGCCAGTCGATTCTCATTACTTACCCATCATCGGCCGCCTTGCAGCAAACGCTACCGTATCTTCCGCGCAAGCGGAGCTAGCTCAGCTTACGAGGCAGCTGGCGCGCGCGTTCCCGGATATTTACACCGCTCAGTTCTTTCGAAGCAGTGGTTTCAGAACCGCTGTAACGCCGCTCCAACAGTTCCTCATTGGCGATATTGCTAAGCGACTCTGGATTCTCATTGCGGCGGTTGGCCTGGTTTTGATCATTGCGTGCGGTAATATCGCGAATCTATTTCTGGTGCGCGCGGAAGCACGACAGCGCGAAGTCGCGATCCGCAGCGCACTTGGCGCCAAGCGCAGCGATCTCGCGCGGCAATATTTCACGGAGAGCATTGTAGTTGCACTCATAGGCGGAGTGGCCGCGCTGGTGCTGGCCTATATTGGTCTCCACGTGCTTATTGCGCTCGCCCCACCGGACCTGCCTCGAATCGGTGAAGTGCAACTCGGATGGTTAAGCGTGTTATTCACGTTCTTGCTCTCGATCGCCGTGGGCGCCGTGTTCGGGGGGCTCGCGCTTGCGGGCACTGAGTCCCGAGATGACTCGATGATGTTAAGAGAAGGTGGGCGCGGGATGACGTCCTCCAAACGACAGCACTTCGTGCGTGGCGTACTCATCAGCGCACAGACCGCCTTCGCACTCGTGCTGCTTGTGGCTGCCGGTCTCATGTTGCAGAGCTTCCGCAACATGCGGAACGTCTCGCCTGGGTTCAATCCTGCAAACGTGCTCACGGCTGAGATCAGTCTTCCCGACGCGCAGTACAGCTCATATGAGAAGGTTGAGGCTTTCTATCACGCCCTTCTCACGAGAGCTGCTGCAACTCCAGGTGTACACGTTGCTACACTCGGCAGCGTCATACCACTGGGTAACGGTGAGTCGGAGAACTTCGCAGCGTGCGCATCGGTGTTTGTCGAGGATCATCCATTGGCGCCGGGCGAGGAAGCCCCCTGCGTCGACGTGCCGATCGTGGCACCAGGATATTTCCGTGCACTTGGAATCACTGTGCGCGGGGCGGAACCTGGCTGGAGCGATGTGGAATCCAGAAGCGGCGATGTGGTCGTGACGCAAGCACTTGCGGAGCGACTATGGCCTGGGCAGGATGCCATCGGAAAAGGTATCAGAGGCAATGGCGATCACCCTCCGTATTATCGTGTCGTTGGCGTGGCGAACAACTTCCGCGCTACGGGACTGGATAAGCCGCCGCCGGAGGCAGTGTTCTTTCCCCTATTGCCAATTCCAAAGGCGTGGCTGTGGAGCCCCCGCACTGACGTGACGATTCTACTTCGCACCAATGGCGTGCCACCGCAGACACTCAGCGCACCATTGAGGCGATTGATCAACGGCATGGATCCCAATGTGCCCATCGCAAACATCCGCACGATGGATGAGGTTGTCGCGCAGTCGATGACACGACTCTCGTTCACGATGACGCTGCTTGGAATAGCCGCGCTGATGGCACTGATTCTGAGTGCGGTCGGTATCTACGGTGTAATCTCCTATATCGTGGGCCGTCGCACGAGCGAGATTGGTATCCGCATGGCACTCGGCGCACAGGCATCGCGCGTTGGCAGCCAAGTCGTATTCCAATCACTCAAGCTTACCGCCATCGGTGTGGTGATCGGAGTGATAGCAGCGCTGGGATTGACTCGTGCGCTGAGATCATTGCTGTTCGATGTTAGCCCGACGGACCCGATCACGCTGCTGAGTGTGTCTGCAATCATGCTCATCATCGCCGCGCTCGCGAGCTACATCCCGGCACAGCGCGCGATGAACGTCGACCCGGTCGAGGCTCTCCGTGCAGACTGAGGCTTCGTTTCATTCAACAACACAATCAAGCAACTAAGTGGATATACCGCGTGAACGCGCGCCGGACAAACGGCGCTACATATATGGTGGGGTAGGATTGGTGGCCGTTGTCGCGGTGATCATCGGCGTGGCGAACCTCAAGCCTGCCGCGCCGAGTGTCGACAGGTCGTCCGTAGTCATTGACTCGGTGCGCCGCGGCGACATGGTGATCGACGTGCGCGGCCCGGGCTCGCTCGTGCCGGAGCAGATTCGATGGGTGTCTGCTGTAACGGCGGGCCGCGTCGATCGCATCGATGTGCGGCCTGGCGCGACTGTGACCGACACTACGACGCTGCTGGAGTTGAGTAATCCTGACGTTCAGCTGGAAGCGCTGAGTGCGCAGCAGCAGTTGAGCGCCGCCGAGGCTGCGCTCGTTACGCTCAGGATCAGCCTGTCGACGCAGAAGCTTGCGCAGGAAGGCGTCGTCGCGACGACGACTTCTGATTACAACGAGGCGATGCGGATGGCTACCGCGTACGATGAACTCGAGAAGAAAGGCTTTCTCGCCAAGGGACTGCTCGCGCCGATGGACGTCAGCCAGGCGAAGGACAAGGCTGTCGAACTGAAGGCGAGAATGGCGATCGAGCAGCAGCGGCTCGACGTGATTTCGCAATCGATTGCGCAGCAGGTCCAGCTGCAGCAGGCGCAGGTGGACAAGTTGCGCGACATTGCCCAGTTCCAGCAGAATCGCATCGCGTCCATGCAAGTGCGCGCCGGTGCGCCGGGACAGGTGCAGGAATTATCACTCGAACCCGGTCAGTACGTCCTCCCTGGAACCAATCTGGCGAAAGTCGCGCAGCCTGGTCGGCTGAAAGCGGTGCTTCACATTCCGGAGACGCAGGCGAAGGACATTCAGATTGGCCAGGTCGCATCGATCGATACGCGCAACGGCCTGATTCCAGGCCACGTCATCCGCATCGATCCCAGCGCCATCAATGGAACAGTCGCGGTGGACGTCGGACTCGACGGTCCACTGCCGAAAGGTGCGCGACCGGATCTCAGCGTGGACGGAACCATTCAGCTCGACCGATTGACAAATGTGTTGTATGTCGGCCGTCCCGCTTCGGGCGAACCCGAGAGTACCGTGGGGCTGTTCAAGCTCATCGACGGCGGCAAGGAAGCGCAACGGGTGAGCGTGAAGCTCGGGCGCGCGTCCGTGAACCTGGTGGAAGTTCTTCAGGGGTTGAACGCGGGTGACAAGATCATCACGTCAGACATGTCGGGCTCGGATACCCAGAACCTCGTGAGGCTGCAATGACAATGCAACAGGTAAGGCCGGACGCCATCTTCTATGCGGAGTTCCTCACATGAGTGGCATCGGCCGCGATCTTCGCTATTCATTGCGGACGCTTTCACGCAGCCCCGGTTTCGCAATTACGGCGGTGGTGATTCTGGGACTGGGCATCGGTGCAATGACCGCGATATTCACCGTTGTTAATGGCGTATTGCTTCGACCGCTTCCATATCCGCAATCGGACCGGATCGTCACGCTGCACGAAGTGAGCGCAAAGGGTCATTCGATGGCGGTAGCTGGTCCGAACTTCCGCGACATTCACGACCAGAGTCAGAGCTTCAAGGCGCTCGCGGAGGTCAGCGGGATGGGGCCTGTTACGGTACTCGGTGCAGCGGAACCGGAGCGGAGTGTACAGGTCAGCGTTTCCGGCGATTTCTTTAAAGTGATGCGCGTTCAGCCAGCACGCGGTCGAGAGTTTCTCCCAGAGGAACAGCTAGTCGGCGCAGCGCCGGCGGTCATTGTGAGCCACGCATTCTGGCAACAGGCGCTAAGCGGCGGCTCAATTGCGGGAAAGACGCTGACTTTTGGCGGTCGCGTCTATTCCGTTGTAGGAGTGATGCCGGATGGTTTCGACTATCCGCATAGCGCGGAGCTGTGGACGCCAGCGGGGCTAGACGCGGACGGACCGAGTCGCACTGCGCACAACTGGCGGGTCGTGGGTCGACTGGCGGACGGAGTTTCGCTGCAAAGCGCTAGTGCGGATGTGAGCAACATCGCGCGCCGCCTCAGGGCGCAATACGGCAGCGACGTGGACCTTGTGAACGCATCGCTTCAGCCGCTGCGTGATGAGATCGTCGGAAATGTGCGCACTCCGCTGCTGGTTTTCCTCGGCGCGACTGCGGTCTTGCTGCTGATCGCTGTTGCAAACGTCAGCAACCTTTTACTAGCGCGGCTGGCGTCGCGGCGCCAGGAGATTGCCGTACGAGTTGCGCTCGGCGCGGGCCTCCGTTCGCTCATCCAGCAGCTCATGGCGGAGTCGCTGGTGCTGAGCATTGTGAGTGGCGCGGCTGGAGTCCTTCTGGCATACATTGGAACCGCGCTACTTCTTGCGTTTCACCCGACATACCTGCCGAGGATGGGCGACGTGGGTGTGAACGGAACCGTGCTGTTCTTTGCACTCGCCGTCTCGCTTATCGTAGCTGTTGCGCTGGCGGTGATGGCTGGGCTCAGCGGAGTTCCGCGAGACATTCGCGGCGCTCTGGCCGGCGGACAGCGCACGCTTGCCGGGACTGGCTCCGCGCGGATCGCGCGCGACGTACTGGTCGTGGTTCAGACCGCACTGACGTTGGTGTTGCTCGCAGGCGCGGCTCTCATGGGGCGGAGTATTCTGCGGTTGCTCAACGTTAACCCAGGTTTCCGAACCAACGGTATTCTTGTGATGAACGTCGCAGCCAGCTCACCGGACGATATGGCGCGAGTCCGCGCGTTCGACGAACGGCTTCTTGCGCAGCTTCGTGCAACACCAGGGGTGCGGGCCGTCGGTGGCATCAGCAATTTCCCACTACAGGACCAGGGTTCCAACGGCACGTATCTGCTGATGAACACACCGGACGAAATGAAATCGATGGACCAATTCTCAGCGCTCGCCAAGGACCCGTCGCGGAGCGGTCAGGCGGACTGGCGCGTGGCGAGTGCTGGCTATTTCGACACAATGCACATTCCGCTTCTCGAAGGGCGGATCTTCGGTCAAGGTGATGCGGCCGATGCCCCCGTGACTTCGGCTGTCGTGAGTGAATCGTTCGCGAAGCGACAGTGGCCCGGCCAGGATCCGCTCGGCAGGCTGATTCAGTTTGGGAACATGGATGGCGACATACGCGCGCTTCGAGTGGTCGGCGTCGTAGGCGATGTTCGAACGATCTCCATGGCGCAGGATCCCGAGCCAACGCTCTATGCCTACTATCGTCAACGCCCAGGTTGGATGGCGGAGTCGCACATCGCCATCTGGACCAACGGCGATCCCAAATCATTCATTCCCGCGGCACGCGCCGCGTTGAAGCAGGTTGACCCGAACGTGCCGCCCACGTTCAGAACCGTCGAGCAAGTGATAGCGACGCAGACAGCTGACCGTCGATTCAGCTTCCTGATGCTTGGCGTGTTCGGTGCGACTGCGCTCGTTCTCGCAGTGGCCGGCATGTACTCCGTTGTCTCGTACCTCGTCACTCAGCGCACGCGGGAGATCGGCGTGCGCATCGCCTTCGGTGCGCACAGCTCGGACGTGCTGCAACTGGTCATGAAACGCGGTGCCATCCTCGCGCTCATCGGGATTGGAGTTGGTCTGATCGTGGCGGTTGCGCTCACGCGAGTGTCCGCGAGTATGCTCTACGGCGTTACGGCAACCGATCCGGTGGCCTACCTTGGCGGCGCGCTATTGCTCGCGACAGTCGCGGTCCTCGCCAGTTATGTGCCTGCGCGCCGCGCGACACTGCTGGATCCGATCGAAGCGCTGCGGGATGAATGAAATGACATCGCAATCTCTGTACGGATACCAGCGTGGGTCGGTAGAGTCGTTCCTGCGGGACCTGCATTACGCCGGGCGCAGATTGCGTAAGAACTGGGGCTTCACCGCCCTCGCGGTGATCACGCTTGCGTTGGGGATTGGCGCGACCACGGCGGTCTTCAGCGTCGTGAATGACGTGCTGGTGCAATCGCTGCCATATCCCGAGTCGGATCGCCTCGTCGCGATCGCCGAGGGTAATCCGAAGGGTGGTGAAATGCTTGTCGCGAGCGGCAACTTCGCCGACATGCGGAGGCAGAGCGACGTATTCGACGGAATGGCTGCGTATCAGTCCGAAGCATCAACGGTCCTTGGCGGTCGCGAGCCTGTGCGCACACAAGTGGCAAGCGTTTCGGCGGACTTCTTTCCACTTTTGCGTGTGAGACCCGCGCTGGGCCGGCAATTCACTCGGGAAGAGATGGTGACGCAAGGCGCGCACACCGCCGTCGTCAGCTTTGATTTCTGGCGAAACCAGCTAGGCAGTACGCCAGACATCAACAAGCGCAGCCTCGATGTCGACGGGATCCATCTTCAGGTAGTAGGTGTGATGCCGCAAGGCTTCAGCTTCCCGGACTCCGCCGACGTCTGGATGCCGAGGTCATTCGAGGATGCGACCGTACGCAGCGGGCACCAGTGGAACGTCGTCGGCCGACTCAAGCCCGGCGCTGACATCAATCATGCACGTACTGAGCTGGCGACCATCTACGGCAGACTCAAGGCTCAGTATGGAGCGAGGGGACCCGCGACGAGCCAGTATGACGACAGACTCACCGCAACGAGCTTCACGGTACAGTCGCTGCACGACAAGCTCGTCGGATCCGTTCAGCGGCCGCTGTTGTTGCTGCTCGCTGCAGCGGTGGTCGTGCTACTCGTCGCCTGCACCAATGTCGCGAGTACGCTACTCGCGGCAGGCGCCGCTCGCCGAGGCGAGCTGGCGATTCGGGCGGCACTCGGCGCAACTCGCAGGAGGGTGGTGCGGCAGCTCTCGACAGAAGGACTGTTGTTGGCGGTGCTCGGAGCTCTGGCCGGCGTTGCGCTGGCAGCGGCGATGCTCCGCGTACTCATTGCGCTCGCACCAGCGGCCGCGCTTCCGCGCATTGGTGAAATTAGACTCGATAGGCGAGCGATAGCGCTGGCACTCACTGCCGGTGTGATCGCCGCAACGCTGTCGAGTGTTCTGCCAGCGCTGAGAACGTCCCGCTTGAGTATTGGCTCCGAATTAGTGACGCGTGGCGACGTCGGTGGTCGCGGTCGTATCTGGAGCGTACTTGTCGGAACCGAAGTCGCGCTAGCGTTATTGCTTCTGCTCGGCGCTGGACTGCTTGCAAAGAGCTTCTCGAAGGTGCTCGGCATCGATCCGGGATTCAGAAGCGAAGGAGTACTCACGGCGCAGATCGCGCTCCCGGAATCCGCGTATCCAGACAATGCATCTGTAGCTGCGTTTTACCAGGCGCTTGTGCCGCAGCTCAGCGCGATTCGTGGAGTGCAGCATGTCGGCATCACGCACGACATTCCCCTGAGTGGCCGCACCATGCAGGGCGCGCTCGAGATAGAAGGCCGAGGCCCGCAGAGTGGCTACGCGACCTACGATATCGCGAATAGTGGATACTTCCAGGCGTTGGGTATTCAGCTGAAGCGAGGACGCCTCTTTGACGAGAGTGATCGCGCTGGTGCGCCGGACGCCACGATTGTGAGCGAGGCATTCGCGGAGCGCTACTGGCCTGGGCAGAATCCGATTGGCAAGCGACTCCGCGACTTCGCCAACGACAATGGCTGGTATCCCGATCGCTGGGCCACGGTCGTTGGCGTCGTCGGTAATGTACAGAGCAAGAGCATAACCGAGGCTGCGCCGCCGGCCACGTACGTGAACGCGATCCAGCGCCCAGCCCGTGCGAGGGACGCATATCTCGCCATACGTAGTACTCTCCCATCGGCGGTTCTCGCTGCTGATGTCCGTGCGCGTCTGAAGCAACTGTCTGGAGACAGGATCCCCGCGGAGTTCGAGACGATGGATTCACGGGTTTCGAAGTCAGTCGCGGGACGACGGTTCAGCACTACGGTGCTCGGCTTCTTTGCGGGCATCGCGCTCATCCTCGCCGCGATCGGGATCTACAGCGTCGTGTCGTATCAGGTAGTGCAGCGTACTCGCGAGATGGGCATTCGCATGGCGCTCGGTGCGCAATCGGGTCAGGTACTGCGCCTCGTGATCAAGGGTTCCATGCGTGTCGTTGCGGTCGGACTTCTCGTAGGGATGCTCGCCGCGCCGGCGCTCACCCGTATGCTCCAATCGCTGCTGTTCGGCGTGAGCGCTGCTGATGTGACCACTTTCGTCGGTGTGCTTCTGCTGTTCATCGCCGTGGCGCTGATCGCAAGCGTCATACCCGCACGTCGAGCCACACGTGTAGATCCAGTTATTGCGTTACGAAGTGAATGAGTAGCTGTACGTGAGTCAAAACAAACCACCAATTGAGAGAAGAATGACGACCTCAGCCGCGGTAGATAATCAACAGAAGTCATCGCTGATCAAGCTGGACGGCGTGACGAAGGTCTATTACACCGACGAACTCGAGACCCACGCGCTCTCCGGGATCCAACTCGACATTCTCGAAGGCGAGTACGTCGCGATTGCGGGCCCCTCCGGCGGTGGAAAGACTACGCTGCTCTCGATTCTCGGCCTGCTGGATTCGCCTACGAAAGGTGTGTACCTGCTCGGCGGCCAGCCTGTAGAATCACTGAGCCGCTCGCAGCGAGCGGACGTGCGCAACCAGCGGATCGGCTTCATCTTCCAGGCGTTCAACCTGATCGGCGATCTCACGGTTTACGAGAACGTCGAGCTTCCACTCACGTATCGCGGCATGCCATCGGATGAGCGAAGGCAGCGAGTGAATGCGGCGCTCGAGCGCGTCGGGATGTCGCACCGAACGAATCACTATCCCGCGCAGCTCTCCGGCGGTCAACAGCAGCGCGTCGCAGTCGCCCGGGCGGTCTCGGGTGATCCGCTGATCCTCCTCGCCGACGAGCCGACCGGGAATCTCGATTCCGCGAACGGCGAAGCGATCATGGAGCTGCTGGCCGAACTGCACGGCAATGGGTCTACCATCTGCATGGTCACCCACGATCCGCGCTTCGCGAGACATGCCGATCGATCAGTGCATCTTTTCGATGGTCGGATTGTGGAAGAAGAACGCGGCGATCGCGCGGCTACGGATCAGCGCGAGCTGCGCGAGAGCGGGTTCGGCATCGCGTAATGACGAGGCTGCTGCAGGACATCCGGTTCGCTGGTCGTCTGTTGCTGCGGCGACCCGGTTTCACTGTAATCGCGGTACTATCACTCGCGCTCGGGATCGGCGCGAACACGGCGATATTCAGCGTCATCGACGCCGTTCTGCTGCGCCCGCTACCCTACGCGCAACCTGATAGACTCGTTCGCCTGTACGAAACCGCGCCTCAAATGCCGCTCAGCTCGGTAGCTCCGGCCAATTTCCGCGATTGGCAGGAGCAGAACAATGTCTTCTCCCAACTTGCTGCATTCACACTGACCGATGTGAATCTTCAAGGTGTTGCTAATCCCGAGCATCTCGAAGCTGTAAGAGCTACGGCCAATCTCTTCAGAATGCTCGGCGTCAGGCCGTTGCTTGGCCGGACCTTCGCTTCTGGCGAAGATCAATCGAACGCATCGCACGTAGTCGTGGTGAGCGAAGGGCTGTGGCATCGGCATTTTGGCTCCGACCCGCGCCTCGTGGGCCGAGTCATAAGCCTTGACGGTGATCCATATACGGTAATTGGAATCATGCCGTCGCGCTTCCGGTTTCCAGCCGATGCGGCGACCGATGTCTGGATTCCACTGCAGATCGATCCCCAACTCGCGGCCCAGCGCGATACACGCTGGTTGCATGTGGTTGGCCGCCTCGCGCCGGACGTCCAACTAGTCGCCGCCACCAGTCAGATGCACCAGATCGTTGACCGTCTCGCTCGGCAGTATCCAAAGGAGCAGTACGGGCACAGCGTCTTGACAGTGCCGCTCCGTCAGGATATCACCGGCGACATTCGTCCCGCTTTACTCCTGTTGCTCGGCGCAGCTGGTTTGGTCCTGCTCATCGCGTGCGCAAACGTGGCAAACCTTTCGCTTGCCAGGGCTACGGATCGGCATCGCGAGGTGGCGATACGGCTTGCGGTAGGCGCGAGACGCAGCAGGTTGATGCGACAGTTTCTTACCGAGAGTGTCTTGCTGGCGGTTCTCGGTGCGGCCGTTGGCGTTGCCCTCGCGTACGTCGGTACACCCTGGTTGGTAAAGCTGTCTGCGTCAGCCGTACCATTTGCCAGCGACGCAGGCCTCAATCCACAAGTGCTCTTGTTCCTGCTGTTCATCGCAATAATCACTGGCCTGATCTTTGGTATCGTGCCAGCCTTTCATGCGACGCGAGTCGATCTGCAGAGTGATTTGAAAGAAGGTTCGGTACAGGGAACAACTGGTAGCGGCAGCCGGCGCTTCAGAAGCCTGCTCGTAATCGCCGAGACTGCGCTCGCTCTCCTGTTGCTTGTTGGGGCTGGTTTGCTGATGCAGGTATTCGTGCGACTCGAAAATACAGACTCTGGGATGACCACGCGTAACGTGCTAACCATGCACGTTCCGGTTCCGCGTCAGCAATACGACTCGGCCGTTTCGATTCGCTTCTTTCAGCCCGTGCTGGAGCACATACAGGCGATTCCAGGCGTGCGATCTGTTGGTTTGACGTCGGCGCTCCCTCTCCAGGAATCTCATAACTTCGGCTTCCTGAGGATTGAGGGACGGCCACCGGACAGTCCCGGAGATGTACCGATAGCGGAGCAGCGAGTAGTCAGCCCTGGATATTTTCGCGCGCTCGGCATTCCGATTGTGCAAGGTCGGGACTTCACTGATCGTGATCGGGGCACTCTTGGCAGCGGCGCGCGGCCAGCGGGCAGCGCGCCGTCCGTAGTGCTGATCAATGAAGCGCTGGCACAAACCTACTTTGCAAATCGCGATCCAATTGGCCAGAGAATCAAGGTCGCCGACTCCGTGTGGGCGCCGATCGTAGGCGTGGCGAGCGACGTCCGCGAGAGCGGGTTGCAAACGCCGTCCGCACCCACGATGTACTTCTCTTATCTGCAATTCCCGCTGAATGAAATGACGCTTGTTATCAGTACGTCGGTGCCTCCGACGAGCATTATCGGCGCCGTGCGGGAGGCGATTCATTCGGTCGACCCGAACCAGCCGGTCTACAAGCTCGAGACAATGGATCAGGTGGTATCTGACTCGATTGGGGATCGCCGGTTCTACCTCGCGCTCCTTGGCACTTTCGTCGGCGTTGCGTTCGCACTCGCGATAGCTGGCATTTACGGTGTGATGTCCTACACTGTAACGCAGCGAACGCGCGAGATCGGAATTCGCATGGCACTCGGCGCGCAGGCAAGCTCCGTTCGGCAACTTGTGGTCCGCGAAGGAATGTTGCTCGTAACCACAGGAATCATCTGCGGCGCGGTACTGTCGCTGCTTCTCACGCGGCTGCTCTCGAATCTCCTCTACGGTGTGAGCAGCACCGATCCGATGACCTTTGCCAGCGTTGCCGCGTTACTCGGTGTCGTCGCACTCGCGGCAAGCTACATCCCCGCGCGCCGAGCAGCTGCTGTGGACCCCACGATAAACCTGAGGTACGAATAGTGCGCTCATACCGTGCGACTAGGGTCGTACAATGAGCACATTGGTGCAGGACGTCCGCTACGCCATTCGCGGCCTCGCGCGAAGTCGCACGTTCACGATCGTCGTTGTACTCGCTCTTGCGATTGGCGTTGGCGCCAACACCGCGATCTTCTCTGTAGTCAACACCGTCCTGCTGCGCAACCTGCCGTACAGGCAGCCGGATCGGATTGTGATGCTATGGGAGCACAATCTCACGCGCCAGATTCCGCTGCACAACGTCGTGAGTCCGGCAAACTTTCTCGCGTGGCAGGACGACGCGACATCGTTTCAGGCAATTTCAGCCTGGTCAGATGCGCAGGGTGCCGTAAGTGGAGGCAATCAGGAGCCAGTTTCTGTACTCGTTCGCTCTGCCTCTTCTCAAATCTTCTCCATACTGGGCGTCAAGCCCGTGATTGGACGTGCGTACACGCGCGATGAAGACGTTCCGAACGGACCGAAGCTCGCGGTAATCGGTTACGACTTCTGGCAGGATCGTTTCGGCGGCCGGCCGAGCGTGCTGGGCGCGCCACTCCAACTGAATGGCGAGACGGTCACTGTCGTCGGTGTGATGCCGAGAGATTTTCGCTTCTTCGATCCTGTCAAGATATGGATTCCGACGCAGTTCGGAAATGCCGATCGATCCTTTGGCGGACGCTACCTTCACGTGGTCGGAAGATTGAAAACCGGTGTGACATACGCCCAGGCAAACGCGGAGATGCGCAGCATCGCACAGCGGAGAGCACTGCTGACGCCTCAGCTTGACGCGAACTGGACCGCGAACGTTCAGCCGCTGCGCGAGGCTCTAGTCGGGGACGTACGCACGGGGCTACTGGTACTGTTGGGCGCGGTCGCCTTCCTTCTGGTGATTGCATGCGCGAATGTTGCCAATCTGATGCTCGCCCGATCGGCAAGCCGCGAGAAGGAATTCGCGATTCGCGCTTCGCTCGGAGCTACACCGCTACGACTTGTCGGCCAGCTGTTGACCGAAGGCATCGTTCTGTCAATCGTCGCGTCGATTTTCGGTGTGGTGCTCGCGGTGCTCGGCACGCACGCTATCGTCGCGCTGATTCCGAAAAGTTTCCCAGCGCCATCGATTAACGATGTAGCCGTCGACGGACGCGTGCTCGCGTTCACTCTGGGCGTCGCGGTGCTCACCGGGATCGCATTCGGACTCGTGCCGGTACGCTCGGCCTCTCGCGCCGTGCTTCAGGGCGCACTAAGCGAAGGCGGTCGCAGCAACACGGGCGCAGGTCGCTCGAGCACTCGTCTGCGCGGGATGCTGGTCATCGCAGAAATGTCGCTTGCGATAGTGCTCCTGGCGGGTGCCGGCCTCATGATACGCTCGTTCTCACAGCTGAACAGTGTTGACCTGGGCATAGATCCGTCCCATACCCTGGCTGCTGAAATCACGCTTCCCGCTGCCAAATACAGAAGCGATACGTCGCAGGTGGCGTTCTTCAACGAGCTCGACTCACGGGTCGCGTCACTGCCAGGCGTGCGCGCCGTCGGGGCGGTGAGCTACCTGCCGCTGAGCGGCCAACGATCTACTACTACCTTTACAGTAGCAGGTCGGCCAACGCCTGCTACCGGACAGGAACCAGCCGGCGACATGCGCGCGATCACGCCAGGATACTTCCGAGCTATCGGGATCCCGCTCAAGGACGGCCGTGGATTCAATGATGCCGATGTCGCCAACCGCCCCAACGTCGCGATCATCGGTGAAAGTCTCGCACGCGCCTACTGGCCGCACCAGAGTCCAATTGGACAGTACATCTCCTATAGTTGGGACAGGGACACTCCGGTTCAGATTGTCGGAGTCGCTGGCGATGTGCACGACGGCGGCGCAGACAAGAATCCGTACCTGGAGATATACCTTCCGCTCGCTCAGTTCCCATACGCAGCCATGACGCTCGTAGTGCGGACATCCGGCGACGTTAATGCGTTGGAGCCAGCTATACGAAGGGCTGTGCGCTCGGTCGATCCGGATCAACCGATATCAAGTCTTGAAACAATGAATGCGTTGGTGGCCCAGTCTCTGGGTAAAAGCCGACTCAGCATGATGCTATTCGGGCTGTTCGGTATCGTCGGACTCGTGCTCGCGTGCGTGGGAATCTACGGTGTGATGTCGTACGGAGTCATACAGAGGACTCGGGAATTCGGAGTTCGAATGGCACTCGGCGCGCGTCCATCCGACGTGCGTGACCTGGTTCTCAAGACTGGTGCGATACTCACGCTTGTCGGAATCGTGATCGGTGCGGGCGGTGCGCTAGCGCTCACACGTCTCATGCGAAGCCTCGTATTCGGTGTCGCCACGACCGATCCGATTACATATCTCGGCAGCGTGATACTTCTCGCCGTTGTCGCACTACTGGCTTCGTACCTTCCTGCGCGACGCGCAACGCTGGTCGATCCAGCAATCGTCCTCAGGAATGAATAGTCGGATGCGCCTCCATAGAATCCAAATCGCCACGCTGTCCATCCTGGCTTTCACGCCATTTACTTTCGCGCACGGACAGTCGGACGTGACTGGCCGGGCAGTGTCTTCGAGCGCGTCTCTCATTACTTTGACAATGGATCAGGCGGTCGCCATCGCCCAACGAAACAATCCCGACTTTCAGGTAACGAAGAACAATCGCCGCAATGCTTCCTACGAATTACGCACCGCGTACGGCGGCCTGTTGCCCCAGCTCAGCGCCTCATTGGCCGGCCAGTACCAGCAGGGAGGAGAGCAGTTCTTCAATGGTGTGTCGCTCAGCTCCAACAGCGACGTGCTGCAGTCGCAGTACAGCATCGGCCTCAACTATAGAATAAACGCCGCGTCGTTCATTGCACCAAAGGTGCAGCGCGCCAACAGTGCGGCCGTGAACGCTGACATCGCAGGCGCGTCGTCGACTCTCACCAACACCGTCAAGCAGGATTACCTCACTGCCTTGCAGAGTTTCGCGCAGGCGGACCTGCAGGATTCGCTCGTCGCCAACGCAAAGGCGCAGCTCGACCTGGCGCAGGCCAAGTCTCAAGTTGGTACTGGCACTCTGCTGGATGTTCGACGCGCCGAGGTCGCGCTCAGCCAGCAGCGGGTATCGCTGCTCCAGGCGCGAAACCAGAACGATATCGATAAGCTGCGGCTGTTCCAACAGATGGGTGTAACTGAGCCAGTTGGTGTGCGTCTCGTAAGCACGCTGAACGTCGGCGACCCGCTGCCGTCGCTGGACAGCATACTTGCTATGGCTCACCGTCAGAATCCGGCCGTCGTTGCGCTCAGGCTGCGAGAGCATGCCGCCGCCCTTACTGTTGCTAGCGAGAAGACGGAGTACACACCGACTCTCACTATCAGTACCGGGATCGGCGGTTACACGTACGAGTATCGCGATCCCAACTATCTCGTAAACCAGGCGCAGCTCAACACCAGCAGCGAGCAATCGAGCTGCATCGCTACGCAGGAAGTGCGACAGGCGGTCGGGTTGCCGAACACGCTGTCGCAGTGCAGCGCGATCCAGTTCACGGCCGCTGACGCCGCGGCGCTGCGTGCGCAGAACGCACAGTTTCCGTTCTCATTCACGCGCGCGCCCGCCAGCGTCACGGCGCAGATATCGCTTCCCATTTTTGACGGCTTTGGACGCGAGCAGCGTCTGCAGGAGTCAGAAGTAGCGCGCGAGAACGCGCGTTACAACGTGCGCTCGAAGGAGCTCGCTCTGAATGCCGACATCACCGCCGCCTATCTATCCCTCCAGACCGCCCAGCAGACAGTCTCGCTCCAGCAGCAGAACTCGGCCAAGGCGCGTCAGGAGCTGGATTTCGTTCAGAGCGAGTACGGCGTCGGGCTATCTACCTTTCTGGACATCACGACGTCGCGGGCCGCGTATGCCCAGGCCGAGGCGGACCGGATCAACGCCGTGTACAACTACCACAAGGCGTTTGCCACACTTGAGAGCGCCGTGGGGCGGCCACTGCGATAATGCGTAAAATACCGCAACGCAATTTTGCGCTGCGGTATTATGCGCTGCGGGTATTTGCAATATCTTCTCATCACGATGCCAACCATCCTCGTCGCCGACGACCAGCCTGACATAGTCGAGGCGCTGCGCCTCCTCCTCAAGGGCGCGGGCTACGACATCGAAACGGCACGGTCGGTCGCGGGCATCATGGACGTCGTCCAAAGCCGGCCGCTCGACGTGGTGCTCATGGATCTCAATTACACCCGCGACACCACTTCCGGCCGCGAGGGCCTGAGCGCGCTTCATCGCATCCGGGAGCTGGATGATTCGCTGCCCGTCGTCGTCATGACGGCGTGGGGCAGCGTCGATGGTGCTGTGGACGCGATTCGGAACGGCGCATCAGACTACGTCGAAAAACCATGGGATAACACGCGCCTTCTCACCACACTCCACACACAGGTCGAACTCGGCACCGCAGTCCGTGCCGGCCGCCGTCTCGAGAACGAAAACCGCGCACTCAAGCGAGGCGGCGTTCCTGAATTGATCGCGGCCTCACCCCGCATGCGTCCGATTCTGGACCTCATGGAGCGCGTCGCACCATCGGATGCGAACGTACTCATAAGCGGCGAGCACGGTACGGGCAAGGAAGTAGTCGCGCGTTGGATTCACGCGGCATCAACTCGTTCGCGCGCTGCATTCGTTGCGGTCAACATGGGCGGTCTTTCCGACGGCGTGTTCGAGAGCGAGCTGTTCGGCCACGTAAAAGGATCGTTCACGGACGCCAAATCCGATCGCGCCGGGCGCTTCGAGCTCGCCGACGGCGGCACGCTGTTTCTCGACGAGATAGCAAACGTTCCGCTCAACCTGCAGGCCAAGCTGTTGCGCGTGCTCCAGACGGGAGAGGTGGAGCGTGTAGGATCCTCGCGACCGAAGAAGATCAATGCGCGCGTCGTATCCGCCACCAACGTCGATCCGCGGGTTGAAGTGACAGCAGGCCGGTTTCGCGAGGACCTTCTATTCAGACTCAACACGATCGAACTGCGGCTGCCCCCGCTCCGCGATCGCCGCGAGGACATTCCGGCGCTCGCTGCACATTTCCTCAAGCGCCAGGCGACACGCTACAACAAGCCGCTCACGGGTTTCGATCAGCCTGCGATGCAGGCAATGATCGAGCATTCATGGCCTGGAAATATCCGTGAGCTGGAGCACACGATCGAGCGCGCCGTGCTGCTCGCAAACGGCGACGTGGTGCGCGCATCCGATCTTGCGCTCACCGAGCGCGCCGGCGCAACTACTCAGCGTCTCGAAGAGTTGACATTGAGCGAAGCTGAGCGAAGCCTGATCCAGAAAGCGCTCGCGCGGTACGACGGCAATGTGAGCCACGCCGCAAAAGCCCTTGGCCTGAGCCGCAGTGCCCTCTATCGGCGCATGTCGGCGCATGGCCTCTAGCACCGGAAAGTTGATCGGATCGAAGCGCGCCACGGTGCACTTCGAGCGGCGCGTTCTCCTGTTGTCGATCGCAGTTGCGTTACCGAGTGGCATTGTCGCGTTCGCCTTGCTCTGGACCGAACATCTCTCGACGGTTACGCGCGTCGCAGTAACCCTCGCGGTCCTGCTGCTGTGGAGCCTGCTCGCGTTCGCTTTGCGCGCGTATGTCATTCATCCGCTCCGTACGATCTCCAATCTCGCCGCTGCACTTCGCGAAGGCGACTTCTCCGTGCGCGCGCGCGGCGAGAGCACAAGCGATGCGCTGGGTCTCTCCCTGCTCGAGCTCAACAACCTCGGCAGTCTCCTCCACGATCAGCGTTTGTCAGCCCTCGACGCGTCAGCGCTTGCACGCACTGTGATGCGAGAAATCAATGTGGCGGTGTTCGCGTTCGATGACGCCGCCATTCTCCGGCTCGTCAATCGTGCAGGCGAGCGACTGATCGGTCATCCGTCCGAACGTGCGATCGGGCGTACCGCTTCAGCGCTTGGTCTCGCAGACTGTCTTACCGGCGATCCTGACCGCGCGTTCGAAGGTCAATTCGTTCCGGGTGAAAATCGCTGGCAGCTCCGGCGGACGACGTTTCGGCAGGGCGGCCGTCCGCATCAGCTCGTCGTACTCACTGACCTCAGCCGCGCATTGCGCGACGAGGAACGCATCGCGTGGCAGCGCCTCATCCGCGTGCTGGGCCACGAGATCAACAATTCGCTCGCGCCAATCCAGTCGCTCTCCGCGACACTTCGCGAGCACGTGCGCAGAACTCCGCGCGCTTCCGATTGGGAAGAGGACCTCGATCGCGGTCTCGAAGTAATTGGCGGTCGATCGGCGTCGCTTGCGCGATTCATGGCTTCATACACACTGCTTGCACGGATGCCAGCGCCGACGCGCGCACCGGTCGATGTCTCTGCCTGGATCGACCGGATCGTGCACATGGAAACCCGTGTCGCAACACATGTCGTGCCGGGTCCGCGAATCACCATCGAGGCAGACGCAGATCAACTCGATCAGCTGCTGATCAACCTGGTACGCAACGCCGCTGACGCATCACTCGAGACCGAGGGCGATGTGACGGTTGGGTGGACTGCGACCGACTCGTACGTCGACATCTGGATCCGTGACGAGGGGTTCGGTCTTCCCGAAACCGCGAACCTCTTTGTACCATTCTTTACGACCAAACCAGGCGGATCGGGAATCGGGTTGGTCCTCAGCCGCCAGATAGCCGAGGCCCACGGCGGCACCCTGACACTTATCGACGGCAGAGGCTGCGAAGCCCGGGTTCGCCTCCCCCGGTAGATCCGCTGTCGATTTTAGTCGGAGTTGCCTACGCCGCCGTAAGGACGTGGGCGATACGGTCGGCGAAGTATTCTATGCACACTGGTTCGCGGACCTGATCGAGCGTGAGACCGCTGAGTGTGATACAGCGTCTTCGTAGAACGCGTTCGGAGCTGAGGCCAACTGCTCTTGCGACGTCGATTGTTGCGAGACGCTCATCGATCAGCGCATCGAAGTTTCGGAGGAGCGTGAGCGCGGCGGCGAATCCACTCGGGGATCGGATCCCGGCATCCTTGAAGTTGCGCAGCAGCGTGCCGCGCGACACTCCGCAGACCGCCGAGAGCCGGTCTACCGAATCGACGCGATGACCGGCGTCTGCCATGCGCTCCAGGGCGCCGCGGAGCGACGGCGGGAGAGCGATGATCTGCTGTGACAGCGCGCGAATCAGAAGCTGTGCACGTTGCGCACGCGACTGCCGGCGCATTGCCCGCGCGAACGTTTCGGGATCGTCGTTGTAACCGAAGGTGATGATTTCGCCGGAACCCAGCTCGCGCAGCAATCCGATCGACGCTTCGGCGTACTCCGGGGTGAGCCGGATGTAGATGACCGTGCCCAGGTGTGACCGTGCGAGCGAGTCCGAGATATCACGATCGCGCGCCACCAGCATTGGATCGACGACTGCGACGTCTGCCGACCCGCGGACCACGGCGTCGATGAAGTCAGGTGTGCCGGTCCGCAGCGCCATCGAGCCGGTCGGAGCGACGGCGGCACAAGCGCGAAGGTAGAACGGCTTGCGCAGCATCGCCAATGCTCTCATATCGACGCGACTCTCACGATTCAGAGTCTGGCGTGGCAGCCATCCAGAGCTGCCTATTGCGTGAACCGGTCTGCGCCATCAGCTGCTGCACCGGCTGACGCCATGAGTCTCAGCGACTCGGCGACTCGGCGTATCCGCATTGGGATCTTCTCCCTTCGTGCAGACCTGTCGAAGATCGCTTCGATCACATCAGTTGCGTCGTCACTTCCGCCTGCTGCGCGCGAACGCGCCTTCCTAGCATGAGCCGTTCTGGGTTCCGCAGTCGCGTCCTGATTCGTGCACGCAGCCTCGATCCCCTGCAACTCTGATTCAGCCTCGAACATCAACTGGAACAGCTCGTGCTGATTGGACAGTTTAATGGCCTCGTTCACCGATTCGCGAGCCGCGGTCAGCTTGCCGAATCGGCGAAATCCCTGCGCTGAGAAGAGCGCGTACTGAGTCTGCTGACGCGGTGTAAGCGGGTCTTTCGATAGGGCCGCTCGCAGCGCGTTGAATCGTGGCGCTTCGTCGTGCCGTGCAGCTAGAAAGAACAGATTGAGGCGCGCATGGACGCGGACCTGAGTCTCGGGAGCGGTGCGCTCGACGACCTGGAGTGCCGCCGCGGCAACGTCCGGGAGTCCGTAGTCAGTGAGAAACGCGGCGAGATCGATGAGTGTCTTGTACTTCAGTTCGTCGTTGTCCGAGAGTGAATCGAGGAGGCCGTAGGCGAGATGAATTGCACGTTCGTACTCACCTGACGCATTCGCGACGCCGGCGATGGCAAGCGTCACGCGTGGCAATACTTCGGGCGCGCTTTGCCGCGCGCGACGGGCAGTTCTGTTCAGGATCTGCTTGGCGGCCGGGAAATCACCGCGGCTCCAGAGATTGTTTGCTTCTCCTACACGCGCGCGAAGTGCGAGCGAGAGATCGCCAGCGTCAATGCCAAGCTGATATGCGCGGGCGTACGCGGCGTGCGAGTCGGGCCAGTCTGCACACATGCGACCTGCGCGTCCCATCATCAGGCGCGCTTCCGCCGACATCCATGTTTCGCCGTCCAGTTCCGTATCAATGCCGACCAGCGTGCATACCTTCTGGGAGAGTCGCCAATCTCCCTCATCGCCGAGCGCCTTGCCGTAAATGAGCAACGCAGTGTAAACTGCGCGTCGTCCAACCCGAATTGCGCCTTCACCCTCCCAGAACGGAACTACCTGAATAAACGAGTCCAGCGCAGCGTGGATTGCCTTCTCGGAAGTAATAGCAGCGAGATCGCTGCGAATACGATCCAGATTTGCGGAATGTCGCGCGGGATCGTAGCCAGTGATTTTTACTGAATCGTACAACTGCATGACTGCAAAGCCGACAGCGGTACGATTGAAAGCAGCTGTGGAGCGTGCGCCTGCGAGCTGTTCGATGAAAGCTTCGTCGATCATGGATTGGTCCTTGCGTCGGGAGGTATGATCCTGTTGCCGCGGCGGCTTCGCATTCCACCGGTTATCAATTTGAAGGACGCCTTCACGTCTTCCGGAGTCTGCGTGTTTTTCGATCGTGTCTGCTTCGCGTCTTCGGACGCGACAAGATGATGCACAAGTCGCTCGGTCGCGTCCGGCAGGGCGAGCGGATACTGACGAAGCTGGCTGCTGCTGGCGCCGATCGACCGTCTGATTTGCTGGTCCATCGTACGCGACGAATTGTAGCCAAGCAGGGCCGCGATACGGCCAAGGGGAACTATCGATTCGGTGATCGCGCGGTACGACCATGTGACGCGGGCAGCCTCGATAACCGCTCGCGCCGATAGCAGACCTGCGTCGGTGACGCGACGATCGAGCGAACGGCGCGTGATGCTGCTGGCAGCGGCGAGAGCATCCGACGATCCTGGCCCGTCGCCTGTGCTGAACATCGATTCAATTTTGTCGCGAAGCATCTGCGGCAACTGGTGAAGGTGCGGCTCGAGCGCCACCAGCACTTGAGCACCTAGTTCGGAATTAGGCGTGAGGAGGAGTGCGCGCTGAAGAGCGGAGCGTTCGTTGGGTGTACCGCGGAAGACGAATCGGGCCGACGTCCGCTGCGCGAGAACTACGGAGCTCTCCAGTGCCGACGTGGTGACCGAACTGTATGCCACCAGCGCGCGCGGATATCTGGCGATCGCGTCGGCGATGTTCTCGGCGGCGGCCGCGCTTACCAGCGATGGATCGAGCACGACGCATTCATCTCGCGGGAAGGCCAGCTCGGCGAGCAGCTGTCGCACGTCGAGCACCACGTCGATCGTGCCGTGTCCCACGAGCGCCGTGTGGACCGCCGCGAGAGCATGCGGCGCGAGAAGTATTGAGTACCTCAGTTTTCAGTCCTGTCCAGGATCAACAGCTTGACGCATCCTGCATCCCTCAAGGTTATCGCACCCTGATAAGGTAGCATCCGCGCTCAAACGCGAAACTGCGATTTTAGGACACACACTGCGATTTCAGGACAAGCACCGTTCAGCGACCGGTTAGCGGGGCTTATTGGAGGCTGTCGGATGAATCCGGGGGCCTGGAAAACCGGGTTTCCAGGCCCCCGGGGCGACTCACGCTACGGAAGCTGAGTCTTGACCGCGGTCGAATCGCCGCCGCAGTAATCCCAGCCCTGTGTTCCCCCTCCGCTACATATAGAAGACGTCTTGGGGGAAGTGGGGTCGGCGCAGGCGATTGCGAACGCTGCGACCAGGACGCCGACTAGGGCGAGGTATCTGGTGGTTTTTTGCATAGGTAAACTCCGGCGAGAGGTTTGCATGAGAGATTATGCCCAGTTCGGACTTGGTGTTATGCGCATTTTCACCATTTTGCTGTCTTTTTGCTCCATGGAGCCCCAAAACGTCGATTTTTCGTGTCCGAAAATCGCAGTGCGCGTCCTAAAGAAGCTCTTGTCTAAACCTGGGGATCCGGCAAGTGTTGGGTGTCGCCCGGTCAAGGCGATGAGCCAGAGGCAATGAAACGCGGCGTCGCCGGCGTCGAAATCAGCCAAGTCCCTTAAGTGCGGGCGGCGCCCGTTTCAGTCCGGTCCGGCCCTTCATACATCGTTCAGTCGTCTGTACACGGTAAGCCATGCTTGACTCTCTTGTCACATTCGATGTCTCCACCCGGGTCCGCGAGCTGGAGCTTTCAATCGCCCGCCGGCTTCGCGAGGCCCTACGCCCGCACATTCGGGACGAGGCAATGCTCGAGACCGCCGCGCGCGAGATGCTCACAATCAGCCGCGACTACGCCGGCTCGTTTCACGCGATCAACGACCGCGCGCGCATCAGGCGGGAGCGGGACGCGGAGTAGAGAGGTTTCTCTCCGGCGACGATCCGGTTCTCGGGCGCATCGACCTGGCGTCTAACGCGGAAGATCTACACTTACGACTCGTATGGGCACTTCTCATACGTCTACGACTACAGGGGCTGCTATACTGCAGGGATAGATCCGAACAACGGGATGACGTCCACGTACAGCACGACGACGGACAGTACCGGCTACACGTACGACAACGTGGGCGATCGCACGGATCTGGGCGCAACATACTACACTGGCAACCGGCTCGCCCCGTTCAGCTCCGTGACGACTTTGGGCCAATACCGCTCTTGAAAAATAGCGCCCCAAAATCGCCCGAAACCACCGCAACGTCACCGGAGCTTGAGAGAACAAGGAATAACTGGAACTCTCATCACTGGCATTCTACCTGCGACTTAACAGGTCGCTGAAAAACGGCAGTCGAAGGCGTAAATAGTCTGAATCACGTGAATTCCATCAGTCAGTCATCCGGTTGCACGTCGGCGCGATTCGCACGCCTCTGGGTGCAGTGATCTGGTCGGTGTGAAGCACCTCAGCTCAATGCCGCCGGAACCACACCACTAACGGTGCCTCAGCGACTGCCCTTGGCCTTCCCGCACGGGTGTATGACCCTTTCATCGCGATCGCTATTCTCGCAATTGTTGGGTTGTGAACCAGGGCGAGCTAATTCGCCAGGTGGAATCGTTTCGGAGGGCAGACTATCGGAGAGGAGTGGTTCAAGCCCCCGCGTTTCATCCGCAGCAATCTCAGCAGGAGTACGATGCTGGTGGCGTGGGTGCATATCCGGATCCGTGGGATCATCATGCATGGCTAACTTCCTCCATTGCGATCGTTGACGAGTGGCCGCATCGCGTCATATGAACGTCGTGCCAGCGACTGTCCAGCGTAACCGGTGCACTCTAAGGATCAGTGCGCCAAGCCCAACAATGGTTGCCACGCCCATCACGATGGGACCAACGACCGGTATCATCCGAAGCAGCAGCAACACGAGTCCACCGAGACCAAAATTCACGAGCGCGCCGAGACGCCCTTCCCGAGTGCGTGGGCCGAGCACACTCTTGCCGAGCCAAAGCGCCACCATCACGCGACCAATGTAGATCAGCACGCCATAGAGGACGCCAGTCAGTAGCGCCAGAGGTAAGCCAATGACGGTGCATGCCACGAGGATAATTGCGATTGGAACCAGCACGATCCACCCGAGCCCAATAAGCGCGGACCGACCCGGGAGCTCTCGCACAAGCTCCGCGGCGTCGACCATCAGTCGGGGAAGCAGTACCACGACAACGCCCCCTGCGAGGAGGAAACCGAACATCCAGAGCAGGCCGAAGATGTATCCGGCTCCACCGGCTGTTGGAGCTGGGAGCGCAGTCACCGGCCCAGTCACATGCGCGAGTGGATCTATATGGACCCTGCCATTCGGCACACTATAGCGTAACTCACCTGCGATGGCCGCGCCTGGCCCTACAAAGAGGTCTCCAGCTGTTACCCGCACGTTCCCACCGACGGGCGCCCATTAAGAACAACAGTACCGCCAGAAACGAATAATCCCCCGCGCACCGTGCCATCGACATGGACCTTATTGCCGGCGAAATATGCGTTCCGGCCAATGACACCGATTCGATCTACCTCGATAGTCCACCCAGCAACAGTTGCGTTCCGATCAACAGCGGCCGCCAGGCGGATCTGGCTTCCCGCGGCGCGGAGCGCCCCATGGACGCGTCCACCAATGTTCTGTGTCCCTCCGACCCCGAGATAGTCACCACCAACCATCCCTTCAAACCGGAGCTCGCGGCCTGCGAACATGACGTCACCTGGCACGCTGTCGACAATGTGTGGTGCAGGTCCTGTGGCAAGCACATCATCACCTTGCCGCGTGACTTCGCTCTGTGTCTCGGGACGATTGCAGGCCAGCAGGCCCCCGCCTAGTGCTACCACAAAGGCAAGATGGACACAGCTGAGATGGACATGCGCTCGAATCACCATGGGAAGCTCCGGCAACTGGGAAATCGCGCAGTGCGGCTATGTCATAAAACTTCACTAGCGCAGTACGTCTCGCCATCCGGTGATCACCCGGATAGCGTGTCCGGGAAATGGCTGGCACCACGATGTGAATCGCCGCGCTCTCAGCGAGAGTCGGCCGATTGCTGGCTTCGTACGCGACTGATCGCGCGATGTCCGGCAGATACCGGACGAGTCCTTCGTAAAGGACTGACGTGCTGCACTGGACATCACCGACAGCGCGAGCATTGCGCGGCTTCTATTGTACCGTAGCTGCCCCGTGCCGGTCACTTCCTCGCTGCGCGATTGAGCATTCGATGCCGACAGTAATCATTCATCCGACCCAGGTTCCTGACTCGTATATCACACACGACGGCCCGTGGGCGCGATCGTGGATGGCCTCGTCTTCAGCCTATCGTGATGCGACAGTGACGACGCTGAACCAACATGCGAGATGCGACATTTCTGAGCATCCCGAGCCGGCCGCGTACATCTTACCGCGGTATGTGATTGTCAACGACGATGATCGCAGTGCATTTGGGGCAGAGCGTACTCGACGGGAACAACGTCACGCGCTGACCGCGACGCTGTAACGACAGACCGGCTCACGGTTCTTCAGCCAGACTTGCACTCTGCGCGAGTCTATGATCGTACAGATAAGATCGTAAGTTGGCCACGTATCTATCTGTTGGAGACGATCCATGCTGACGAATACTCCTCTCGAGGCAACAGCACCTCAAAAAACCGGTTACGAGGGGTCCGGATACCAACCGGTTAATCCGTAACCTGACCGATATCACGCATGCAGACATTTCGGCGGAGGCGTCCTGCTGAGTTGATCTGCTGCGCGTACCGTCGTATTGCGCCGCAGGATGGCCCCTCTTCCAATTACGTTTTCTGTCCTTCCGCGCTGGTTGGATCGACGATCTGTTTCACCTCCTCGATCCTGTTGGCGGGAAAGCCGCCCTGTTCAGCGTGCATTTTGATGGATTCGGCATTCGGTGCATTGTAGACACAATACATTTTGTCGCCCGTGACGTAGCTTTGCACCCATTGCACGTCTTGACCCTGTTGTTGCATGCTGTGGAGAACGGTATTGGACTTGGCCGCGATCTGTTGCAGATCGCTTTGTGGTAACGTACCGAGGCCCGGGATATCGCGTTCAATGATGTATTTCGGCATACGCGTTTGCTCCTCTTGCAAGTGCTGACGGTGGATTTATTGGTTACTCATAACGATGCATGGAATAGCTCCTGTCAACAGTCAGTAGGCGAACCTACAGTGAGTCAGGGATTGACTGACAGAAGCGTAGTCGGTGCAACAGGATTGTCCGCCAGAGACCGTTACGCTCGACGTACCGCAAGGCTGAGAAAGAAGATCGATGCCGCGATCACGATAATTAACGGACCGGCGGCAAGGCGAAGGACGGGCGCGAGCAACGTTCCGGAGAGTGTGGCGAGCATGGCGATCGCGACTGAGATCGTCTGCATCGTACGGAGATTCGTCCCAAGGCGCATGGCAGTTGCCGCGGGAATGATGATGAGCGAGCCCATCAACAATACGCCGAGA
>Ga0207933_1000554_pt1 | contig 35578 bp, 28 predicted proteins | sample NGESurdeep092012_4_FD_184488 | JGI IMG/M metagenome (GOLD analysis project Ga0207933, IMG submission 184488) | Arctic peat soil microbial communities from Barrow, Alaska - NGEE Surface sample F53-3 deep-092012 (SPAdes) | ecosystem: Environmental > Terrestrial > Soil > Wetlands > Peat ... | reverse complement strand
TCCTTTTTATCGCCAATATGTCCCAATGTTATTGTTAATTGCTATAGCCAAGGTATAAATAATTCGGAGAATCAGGTGCTTTCGTCCTGCCTCATGAAAACCAATAGCACAACCGAATTAAAACGCAAGCCGGACAAAACAAAAAATGCACGAGGCGAAAAGGGCGATTGATTGGCGCGCATGATGAGCATTGAATGATTTCAAACAATTTTTGTCATCCAGCAGCGACAGATATGCGCGGTGAAAACCTAGAGGCGATGGCTTTGGCGGCAGCGGAAATGTCAACCGAGGAACGGAAGCAACGAACCGTAGTATCGTTGACATTTCCGCCGTCGCCATATAATTGCCCTCGGTGTCAGCGCGCGGCGGATTTTTTCACCTCATGCAGTCACCTGAAAATTTATCATCCAGCGCTCCACTATGAAGGTTACGCGGCAACGGCGACGTGAGCTTTTCCGTGAATATCAAACCGTGAATGCTGCCGCGCAAAATGTTTCACAGGGCGTAAGATTAGATAAATTATTTGCTAAAATTTAATCCGTTGACAAAACAAACATGACGGAGCATCGTCAAATCGGTTTGCGTTACTGATGAAAAGTTCATCTGCCAAATTAAATCCGTTCCTACGCTTCGCAGCAGCGGGCACGCTTTTGATTTGGTTATCGGCCGTAGGTCTGTGTCAGTTGCATTGCTGCGGCGATGACAACTGCGACGGCACGCACATTATCGCACATACCGGCACGGATTCGCATGACGGAGACAAGAATCATCACGACGATTCGGCCTGCCTGACGCTGAAATCCGCGTTGCAAAACAACAATGCGATTACGTTCGTCAAACCGAATTTTGGTTTAGTTTTTAATTTGAATTTTCTTTCGGCGGTAACATCAGTTAAAACTTCGCCGTCAGAAACTTTCATTTTCCGCCAACCGCCTGACTTGAATCGGGTCTTCACGCCCGAAGTGTGTCTTGGTCCGGCGTTCCACAGCCTCGCTCCGCCCGCTCTCGCTTAATTGAGTCAACGACGCATTCGCTGCGCTTGATTCATTCTCTCAACCGTTCCGCGTCCTGTCCGTCGCGGAGAAATTCCATTTACCGACTAAAAATTTGAAACAGAAAATTGCGTGAAAATAAAAAACATTTTGAAATTTGCTCTTTTGGGGGCGTTGCCGCTGGTCTTCGCAGGCTGCGCCAGCACAAATCCGAAAGCCGCGTTCAATGACGTGGATAAAACTGTGGCGGCGCGAACTGGCGATTCAATTCAATGGCCGCGCAACGATTCTTCAACCAATGAAATTGCAAAAGCGATTGAGCCATTGCTGCAAACCAATCTCACCGCGCAATCCGCCGTGACGATTGCATTGCTCAACAACCGTTCGTTGCAAGCCGAGTTTGAAGAAATCGGAATTTCACAGGCCGACGTGGCGCAGGCGTCACGATTACCGAACATTGAGATTGCCGGAAGCTGGCGGTTTCCAGACCGCCCGTCGTCGGCTGCTGACATTGAGTATTCCGCCGCTGGAAATCTGCTCGACTTGCTGACGATGCCAGCGCGGAAAAAAGTTGCCGCAAGAAACCTTGAACAAACCAAGTTGCAAGTCGCTGACAAGGTTTTGCAACTCGCTGCCGACACGCAAACGGCATTTTACGATTTGCAGGCGAAGATGGAATTGGTGAAACGGCTGGATACGATTCTTGAAGTCAACGACGCGCAAGCGGACTTGGCGCAAAGGCAATATGACGCGGGCAACATCAGCGATCTCGAATTGCACAACCAGCAAGTCCCATCCGTTCAATCGCATCTGGATTTGATGAAGGCAAAGGCGGAAGTGCAGGCAGGACGCGAACACCTTGACCGTTTGCTCGGTTTGTCGGGCGAACAAATCAACTGGCAGATTGCGGATGAATTACCGTCGCTGCCGGATGCCGAGCCGCCTTTGGAAAATCTCGAATCACTTGCGGTCAGTCAGCGGTTGGATTTGGCCGCGTTGCGAAGCCAGACCAATTCACTTGCCGCCGTATTGCGTTTGAAGAAACACACGCGGTTTATTCCGGGCGCGAAACTTGGCGTGGATACGGAGCGGACGCCGGACGGCCAGCGCGTGACCGGGCCGACTTTGGATTTGGAGATTCCGATTTTCGATCAAGGCCAGCCCGCCATCGCAAAACTCACGGCGGAATTTCAACAGGCGAAGGATAATTACATGGCGCAGGAAATAAATGTCCGTTCGGAAGTGCGCGAGTCGCGGGCTGCTTTGCTGGCGGCGCGCGAAACGGTTGAGTTCGCACAAAAGAATCTGCTGCCGTTGCGACAGAAAATTCTCGGCGAAACTTTTCTGCACTACAACGCCATGCAGAAAAGCGGTTATGACCTGCTCGCAGCGAAGGAAAGCGAACAAATGGCTGAACAAGGCGGCATCGAGGCGTTGCGCGATTATTGGCTGGCGCGTGTTGAACTCGAACGCGCGGTGGGTGGACGGCTGGCAGTTGAACCGGCTGCATCCGCGCCTGCAAAAATGAATTCCGAACCAATGCCAATGCAAATGACCATGCCAAACAACCACTAATTTTTTGAAAGGAATAATTATGCTAAATCGTCGTCAATTTTTTAAGGGCGCAATGACCGCCGCCAGCGGCGCGTTGATTGCGCGAGTGATTCCAAAAGCCGCCGCCGCTGATTTGAATAAATCGGAAATCAGCGGTGGCAAAACAGAAATTTTCATCCCGCCAAGCGGCGCGGGTTACAAACCAGTCATCACCACAAACGGCGCGACGTTGCCGTGGAAGATGGTGGATGGCGTGAAAGTGTTTCACCTCACCGCCGAGCCGGTGACGCATGAGTTCGCTTCCGGCCTTGTCGCGGAATGTTGGGGTTACAACGGGCGCGTTCACGGCCCGACGTTTGAAGCCGTTGAGGGCGACAAAGTGCGGATTTATGTCACGAATAAATTGCCCGAAGCCACAACGGTTCACTGGCACGGAATTTTTTTGCCGAACGGCATGGACGGCGTGGGCGGTTTGACGCAAAAAATAATTCAACCGGGCGAGACGTTCAAATATGAATTCCCGCTGATTCAGCACGGCACATTTATGTATCACTCGCATCACGATGAGATGACACAGATGGCGATGGGCATGATGGGTTTGTTTGTCATTCATCCTCGTGAACCAAAAGTCCAGGTAGATCACGACTTCGCAATCATGTTGAGCGAATGGAAGATTGACGTTGGCGCGCGCCGACCTGACCCGAATGAAATGACGGACTTCAACGTGCTGACGATGAACGCTCGCGTTTTTCCCGGCACTGCGCCGCTGGTGGTAAAGCGAAACAGCCGTGTGCGAATCCGAATCGGCAATCTTGGTGCAATGGATCACCACCCGATTCATTTGCACGGGCATCATTTCTTTGTCACCGAAACCGACGGCGGGGAAGTTCCCGAATCCGCGCGCTGGCCGGAAACGACGGTGCTGGTCGCGGTCGGTCAAACGCGAACGGTTGAATTCATTGCCGATGCGCCGGGCGATTGGGCGATGCACTGCCACATGAGCCATCACGTTATGAACCAGATGGGGCATAAATCTGGCAACGTCATCGGCATGAACACGGAAGGCTTGGGCAAGGAAATGAACAAACTCGTGCCCGGTTTTATGGCGATGGGCGCGGACGGCATGGGTGAAATGGGTGAAATGGGAATGCCTGTCCCGAAAAATTCGCTGCCGATGGTTGGCGCACAAGGACAGTTCGACTACATCACAATGGGCGGAATGTTCACCATTTTGAAAGTGCGCGATGAAGTGCCAGCGGACAATGCCGACCCTGGCTGGTATCAAAATCCCGCTGGCACGGTTTCCGTGGTTGCGCCGGATGCGGATTTGAAACACGACGACATTAAAACATGAACAATTTGCCGTCAGAACGGCGGCGACAAACAAACATCAAACCAAACGAAAAGAACATTATGAAAATCAAAACCATGAGCATACTACTGGCGGCTGCCGCCAGTCTTCTATTCAACGTCAACACGCACGCGGCGGATAGTCCCGCCCTGATGCAGCCGATCAAATCGGTTTATGACCACTATCTGAAAATCCAAACTGATTTGGCGAACGATTCGTTGAAAGGCGTATCCGATGAAGCGACTGCCATTCAAGGCGACGAGATGAAAATGCTGCCAGCGGTTGTCGGCACGGAAGCGGAAGCTGTGGCCAAGGCGTCGGACTTGAAATCGGCACGCGCGGCGTTCAAGCCGTTGAGCGATTCGCTCATCAAATATCTGGCCGATCATCATGTCAAAGACGCCTACGTCGAAGTATATTGTCCGATGGCCAAGGCCAGTTGGTTGCAAGCGGATAAAAACGTCAATAATCCGTATTTGGGACAAGAAATGCCAACGTGCGGCGAAATCAAAAACTAAAAAATTTGTATGACAACCATAGAACCTATTTTGGCCGATGCCATTATCCCGGCACTCAAACAGTTTGTCACGGTGACAAAGCTGCATCCGATTTTGGTCAACTTCACCGCCGCACTCGTGCCCGTCTCGGTGGCGAGTGATATTCTTGGCCGGGTTTGCAAAATGGACTCGCTCCGCAACACCGGCTGGTGGACTTTATTTTATGCAATTATTCTCACGCCATTTACCGCGATCACCGGCTGGTTTTTTTGGATGAAGGATGACAATGGCACCGCTGGCATGACTATTCATAAATGGCTGGGAACGGGTCTGGCCGTGCTTTTGTTTGTTCTTTTTGCGTGGCGCTGGAATCTACGCAAACACCAACTGTGGCCGACACCGGCCTACTTATTTTTAGGCCTCGTTTTCGTCGCCGCGCTTATTTATCAAGGGTATCTCGGCGGCCAACAAGTTTTCAGCGGAATGTAAAGCGAGCGATTTATATTCTGGCACAACGAAATTCCATGAAAAATATCGGACTATGATTGAACACAAAACAAATGGAGGCTCAAAATGCTTGATGGTGTAATGCTGCTGTGGTTTTTGCTCACCACGCTGTCGCTGCTGTTTGTGGCGGTGGACATCCGCACCACGCCGGAATCCCCAGTGCTCAAGTGGGGGTTCATATTGCTCACCGCATACACGGGGCCATTGGGCGCATTTCTGTATGTGTTGGGCTGTCGTGAACCGCTGCCGGGGACGCACGAACGCTACGTCGCCGTCCGTTGGCGACAGGTGCTGGGTTCAACCATGCACTGTGTGGCCGGGGATGGCGTGGGCATCTTGGCGGGCGCGGTCATCGCCAGCCTGTTTCATTCATCCAAAGTTGCCGATGTGGCGCTGGAGTATGCCTTGGGTTTCGGCTTCGGCTGGAGCATCTTTCAAGCTCTGTTCATGCGGGGCATGGCGAGCGGTTCCTACCGGCGTTCACTCACCAGCACGTTTTTTCCAGAGTTGCTGTCCATGAACTGCCTGATGGCTGGCATGGTGCCGATGATGACCCTAGCCATGAAATATGTTCCAGTTGGCCGAGATCCCGCAAGTCCGGCCTTCTGGTTCATCATGTCCATGTCCCTGCTGGTGGGCTTCATCACTGCCTATCCGATGAACTGGTGGGTGGTTTCCCATCACCTAAAACACGGCATGATGACGGTGCGTTCACCCAAGGAACCAGCCAACGGTGAGAATCATAAAGAAATGTCTGAACATGATATGTCCGGCGAACACACGGGCGGCGGGCCACAAAAGAGCCAGTCGCACATGACGGGTGACATGAAACCAGTAACCAGCAGTGTCCTCGCCGGGATGACCATTCTCTCGTGCGTGGCATTCGGGCTGGGGCTGGTTCTAGCGGTAGTTTTCAGTGACTGACGACGAATCAAATTGTAAAATATACCAGTTGAAATTTCGCATCAGGAATTGCCCAATTGCTTTTTGGAACAATCTTTGCAATCAATTGAACCGTTATGCACTCGACCGACATTTCTCGCTGGAAACATAGCCATGATTTCACCGCTGACTTTTCAACTGCGGAAAAGAATACGCGGCGCGTTTTGATTCTAACGGCGGCGATGATGTTCGCCGAAATCATCTTCGGCCTGAAGTTTCATTCGATGGCTCTGTTCGCCGACGGCTTGCACATGGGAACTCATGTGACGGCTTTCTTGATAAGCGTCCTTGCCTATTTCTTCGCAAGGCGGCACGCGAGCGATGACCACTTTAGTTTCGGAACGGGAAAATTTGGCGTGCTGGGCGCATTTACCAGCGCCATTGTCTTGGGTGGCGTCGGCTTGGTGATGGCCGGTGAATCCATCTCAAGGCTCATTCATCCGCTGCCGATTCAGTTCAACCAAGCCATCGTTGTCGCGTGCTTGGGATTGGCTGTCAATGTCACGAGCGCATGGATTCTAAAAGACAACCACCATCACCATCATCATCACGAGGGAGAACATGAACATCACCACCACGATTTGAATTTGCGGTCGGCTTATCTCCATGTCATTGCCGATGCATTTACTTCCGTTTTGGCGATCATGGCTTTGGTTTCGGGAAAATTGTTCGGCTGGTATTGGATGGACGCCATCATGGGTTTAATTGGAAGCGTTGTCATCGGCCAGTGGGCTTATTCACTGGTGCGTCAGACAACGGTAATTCTTTTGGACAAAGAACCCGAAGAAAGCGATTTGAACTATGAAATTCGTAAAGCCATTGAAAATGATTCGGACACGGTGATTGCCGACTTGCATATCTGGCAAGTTGGCATGAATAAATTTGCGGCCATCATTTCCCTTGTCGCTCACGAACCAAAATCGCCGGAGTTTTACAAGAGCCTGCTCCGGCAACACGAAGAATTGATTCACGTCACGGTTGAAATAAACCGTTGTAACGCGGAATACACCCTTGCTTCCTAATCGCACTGAACGTCCGTTCCGAAAGCCCGAAGCGGAACGAAGCGGGACCGTGAGTTTGCGAACGTGCGCATAGTGGAGCGTGGCTTCGGAAGCGAACGTTGAGTGCGTCATCGCGTAGGTTTTTATTTGATGCGTTTTGTCTGTCCGATTTTCAAGGCACGCAGAAAAGCCGGACAGTCTAAACGCCGTCGTCGTGTTTTGCGGATGTGATCGCCATCATTCATACCGAAGCGCCTCAATCGGGTCGAGTCGGGAAGCCTTCCATGCCGGATAAAATCCGAAAACGATTCCGACGGTCACTGACGTTGCGACGGCAGCAATAATTGCCGGCACCGATGGCATGGTTGGCCAATGCAACAAAGCCGTGACCGCGAGCGACACCCCGCGTCCCAATAAAATCCCGGCAATGCCGCCGGCCAGACAAAGCACCACCGCTTCCACCAGAAATTGTCGCAGAATGTCGCTCGCTCGCGCTCCGACTGCCATGCGCAGCCCGATTTCCCGCGTCCGTTCGGTCACGGACACCAACATGATGTTCATAATGCCGACGCCCCCGACGACCAGCGATATTAACGCCACAATTAACAATAGTTTGGTCATCACGCCGCTGGTGGAGGCGAGCGCCTGTGAGATTTCGGTCAGATTGTGAACCCGGAAATCGTCCAGCGTGCCGGGTTGATTGTCCAAATCGCTGGCTTGAATATGGTGCCGTTGACGCATCAGGACGGTGATCTGGCGGATGGCCTTCGGGATGTCCTGCGGCGAGTCTGCGGACATCCAGATGTCATCAATGTCCGAAAACCTCATTACCTGCGGTGTGTCGGCAGCCTGAATCGGGTCTTGTTGAGGATAAAGCGATACGGATTGATTCGGATAAAGTTGGTTGAGTGTGTTGACCGTGCTGGACGCGGTGGCCGCTGTGGACTGGGTGGTATCCCGGACGCCGGTCACGCGGAACTTGATGGTGGTCCAAGGGGCAGCGAGAAAATCGTCTTGATCCTGCCCAAACATATTCGGCCCTTTCTGGCTCAAGACCCCAACGATTTTCATCCCGACGTCTTTGACGCGGATTTCCTTGCCGAGGGGAGATTCGCCGCCGAACAACTGTTTGGCAATGGTCTGTCCGATCACGCAGACGGCCGCCGCGCTGCGCACGTCCTGTTCCGTGAAACATACTCCGGCGGAAAGCGGCCAGTTCCGAACCACCAAGTAATCCGGCGTCGCGCCGAGAATCCGGCCAGGATTCCAGTTCTTGTTGCCATAAATGATTTGCGCATGGCAATCCACACTGGGAGCGACGTATTTGATGGCGCTGCAATCCTGACGGATGGCATCGGCGTCCATGGGCGTGAGGGTTGGCCGCCCGCCCTCGCCGGAATTGATACCGGCAACCATCATGTGTGCGGGATCCATCTGGATGACATTGGCACCGAGGCTGGCGATGGTCTGCTCAATGGAATAGGAAGAACCCCGGCCAATTTCCATCATGGCGATGACGGCGGCAATGCCGATGATGATGCCCAGACAGGTCAAAAGCGACCGCATGACGTTCCGGCGCAACGCGTGCAAAGCCAGTCGAAGGATTCGCCAGCCGACCCTGAATACGTCCCCGCCGGTTTTATGACCGGCTGACAATGACCTGACAGCGCCGCCCGTTACGGCCGATCCTGTGCGAAACAAATTCTGCGGTGGACCTTCCTCAATAATCCTTCCATCCATCATGCGAATGACCCGTTTGGTGTGCCGCGCAACATTTTCGTCATGAGTGACGATGATGATGGTGAGACCTTCCTCCTCATTAAGCTTCTGAAACATCTTCAAGACATCCTCGGCCGTGTGCGAATCCAGATTGCCTGTCGGTTCGTCAGCGAACAAAACGGGTGGCCGGTTGATGAGCGCGCGGGCAATCGCAACACGCTGCTGCTGGCCGCCGGAAAGCTGCGAAGGTTCGTGATCCATCCGGTCTCCCAGTCCCACCAGACGCAACGCCGCTTCGGCGCGGTCGCGGCATTCCTTGTCGGAAAGGTGCGCCGCCGTGTAGTTGAGCGGCATCAAAACATTTTGCAATGCACTTGTCCTTGGCAGCAGGTTGAAGTTTTGGAAGACGAAACCGATTTTCAAATTTCTAACCATGGCCCGCTGTTCGGCGGTGATGGAGGAAATGTCTTGTCCATCAAGCCAGTATTTTCCCGACGTGGGCCGGTCAAGACAGCCCACGATATTCATCAACGTGCTTTTGCCCGAACCGCTGGCACCCACCAGCGCAATCATTTCGCCTGCCTCAATTTTCAGCGAGACACCCTGTAGGACGGGAATCTCCAGTTCGCCGCGATGATAAATTTTATGGATGTTTTCGAGCTTGATGAGTTCCATATCGAAAAATCCTTTTCAACACATCGCATGAGCCGTTCAATGTCTGTGAAAGTGTGGCAGGAACGGGTTTTGGGTTTCGCCCTGTTCCGGTCCCGTGGTTTCACCTGTGACGATCTCTTCGCCTGTTTTCAAATTGTCGGCGGCAACAGCGGTGTCGGAACCGTCCGAAGTTCCAACCTTCACCTTGACGGGTCGGACATAATCGCCGCTCTTCAACCAGACGACGTCCTGGCTTCCGTTTGAACCTTTGGCACCCAATGGATTGTTACCGTTCGGTGGATCAATTAAATTTTGTGAACGCACGTCGTCCGCTATCTCGTTGGGTGACGATGGCGACCAGCGCAATGCCGCATTGGGAACCAGCAGAACATTGGTTTGCTTGTCCACGGTGAAATCCACGTTGGCGGTCAAGTAAGGCAGCAAAACATTGTCCGGGTTTTCCGTGTTCACCTCCACCGTATACATCACCACGTTTTGCGTCATCGTGGCATTCAGGCGCACCTTGCCGACCATGCCCGCGAACTGCCGTCCGGGAAAGGCGTCGCAGGTGAAAGTGACGGGCGCGCCGGGCTTGATGCGAGCGACATCCGCCTCGTTGACCGCCACCCAGATTTGCATCTTCGTTAAATCCTCGGCAATGAGGAACAGGCTCGGCGCATTAAGACTGGCCACGACGGTTTGGCCGATATTCACGCGGCGATCAATGATGACGCCTGTGACCGGTGATTTGATGATGCAAAAATCCAGATTGCGTTGCGCTCCATCCAATGCTGCTTGGGCTTGCACCGTGGCCGCTTTGGCTTCGGCAACACCGGCTTCGGCAACGGAGACATCGGACTTGGCTACTTCATAGTTCGCCTCGTCGGTGTCATAATCCACCTGCGCCAGCAATTTGTCATTGCTCAACGCCTGCGCCCGTTTCCATTCTGCGGCGGCCTGAACAAGTTTTGCGTTCATCTGTTCGACATTGGCGGCGGCGCTTAATTCGCCGGCCTTGGCTTGCTCCACTTGCGCGTTGGCCACCGCGAGGTCGGCGGCATAAACCGAATCATCAATCTTTGCCAGCACCGCTCCTTTCTCCACTACTGAATCGTAGTCTATTGTCTTGCCGTTGATGTCCGTGCCGAAAGTCGTGATGCGCCCGGCGACTTGTGCTCCCACGTCCACCGTTTCATTTGGTTCAATGGTGCCGCTGGCGCTGATGGTGGCCGCGACATCGCCGCGTTTCACGGCCGCCGTGAGGAATGACAATTTTGAATTACCACGCGCGTGCCACCACCATGCTCCGGCTCCGCCAGCCAGAATCACGACGGCTATAATAATAATCGGCAATTTCAGAAAATGTCGCATTAAGTTATCGTTGTATAATCTTCGGAATTAATCAGTGCTGTAATTGATTTCGAGTTTCCTCGACCGGACACCCGAAAACACAAGCACCCCCAGTGTGAACAGGATGAGGACGACCAGCGCCATTGATGCGGACGCAGGTGTCGTGGCCGAAATCAGACGTGTGAGCGGCACGGGCATGTTGCTGTCCGGCGCGGCGGCCAGCGGACAAAGGGATTGCAGATAATAAATCACGCCCAGCTTCTGGAGCGTTGCCGGCAGAAAAAGATTGGCGCTTTCCCAAAGCAGGATGATGGCCGCCGGCACAATGGGATTGCGGAAGAGAAGTCCCGCGCACAGAAAAATGCTGCCATAAGCAGCGCACGCCAGCACGGTTACGCCCAGATAAGACAACAAATGCGCGGACGACGGGTCGGCAAAATAATCAGCCACGGTTTGATGATCGAATTGCCAGAGCAACGCCTCCCATTGCAACGCGGCGCTGGCGGTGAAGATGACCATGGCAGCGAGCAATCCGGCCAGATATTTTCCCGCCAGCAGGATTTCGCGCCGGACGGGCGTAAGCAGATAGAAGTGCAGACTTTTGTCGAGCATCTCACCGCGAAACAGGTTTGTGAAAATCCCGACGCAGCCGAAAAACACGGCCAGCCGCAGGAAATAAAACCGGAAAATGGTGGCGAAGATGAGAAAATTTTGCGGCAGTGTCTCGGGGTCGCTTCGTTCGATCCCGCGCACCCGGCCATTGTTGAAGTGGAAGGTGAAATCGCTCTTGCCGTCGGTGTAACGGTAGAAGCCGCGTTCGTTCACGCGCCCGCCTTCAATCGGATGCCGCCAGGTGTGTTGCTGATAGGGTTCGCCCAGTTGTTCTAAAACGACGCTGTTGGTCATGCCACGGGTGATGGCGGTCAAGTTGGCGAGCGCGACCTGATGCTTTTCGGCAATTCTGGCCAGCCGAGCCTGTTCGCGCGGGGCGTAAATGGAATTGGCGGTGAACAGCAGCACCGGCGCGAGCGTGAACAGATAAATCCACAAGCTGCGCCGCGAGAAAAAGGTTTTCCAGATTTCGAGCCGGATGATGGCGAAGAGCTGCGCCCATTGCGACGTGTTCATTTGGACACCTCCTCCCCGCCAATCAGATATTGATAAACGGAATTCACGTTGTCATCCGCCGGCGCAACGCTTTCGATTTGGATATTGTCGAGCGCGAGATGATTCAGTTGGCGGTAAAACCGGTCGGCGTCGCGCGTTTGCACGAGCAGCCCGCTGCCGTCGGGAAGGATTTGCACGGACACGACGTGTTCCTGCTCGAAAACTCTGGAAGCGAGCGCGCCCGGCTGGTCGCAGCGAATCAGGACTTCCATCGGATGCTCCTGAATTTCCGTGCGCACGCCGTGAATTTGTCCTTCGGCCACGACATAGCCGCCGGTCAATAAAATGACGCGGTCGGAAATCAAATCCACTTCGTGCAGGACGTGACTGGAAACGACGACGTGACGGCCTTCATCGGCCCATCGTCGGAACAACGCAATCGTCTCGGCGCGGATCAGCGGGTCGAGGCCGTTCAGCGGTTCATCCAACACGAGCACTTGCGGGTCGTGCGCGATGGCCTGCGCCAGTTTGATGCGCTGCCTCATGCCTTTGCTGTAAGCGGCAATCTTGCGGTCAGCCGCCTCGGTAAGGCCGACTTGCGCTATGGCTCTTCCCGCAAGTTCCAGACTCGTCGCTGATGAATAGCCGAAAAACCGGAGGAAGGATTGGATGAATTGAAATCCAGTCAGACCTTTAGGAAAGGAATCAAATTGCGTGGAATAACCGACGAGATGAAACAATTTTTGCGGCTCGGACGGCGCGATGCCCCGGATGCGGATTTCGCCATAGGTGGGGCGGACGAGGCCGGTCATCAAATTCATCAGCGTTGTTTTGCCGGAGCCGTTCGGACCGACGAGGCTGGTGATCCCCGGCGGAATCGAGAGCGTGACGCGATTGACACCGAGCACTTCGCCGTAAAAGCGCGAGACGTTGTCGAGGGTGATGTTCGCGCTGTCGGTCATTTAATCACCTCGAAAGGCCGGATTCGTTTGGCCAGCAGCCACAGGCAGATGACGCAGGTCACGACCAGAACAATCCACGCGCTGGTCAAAGACATTTCGGTGCCGGTGTCGTAACGAAACAAATAAGACCAGATAGTATGGGCCACCTGCGTCAGGTCAATCAGCGCGCCGTAATTGGTGCGCATCAAGCTGTTGATAGCCGCGCCGAAGCCCGCGCCGGCGAAAATCACGCCGAGGACTAACGCGCCCGCGCCAATTTTCCATCGCACCCACGCCGAAAGTGCCAATCCGATCAACGAGAGGACGACAATCCAGACAAACAATCCAGAAACAATGGCACTGGCCAGCCAGAGATTTCCCGTCATCCAATCCCATCCTTCGATGCTGGATTGAATGGCAAACAACACCAAGCCCGGAATCCAGGTAATGAGTGAGAGTAGAATCAGCAATACGCTAATTCTGCCGGCGACATATTCAGCGCGCGAAAATGGCCGGCTGAAATAGAGAGGCATCGCGCCATTGGCAAAATCTGGCGTGACTAAAACCGGTTCCACAAATGCCGTGAGTAAATACGCCAAAGCGCCTTGAACGATGCTGTAAAAATAGAAGAACCGGCCATCCACGTGAGGCAGCCGGTCGGCCGGGATGCTGAACAGCGCGAGGAACGACGGGTTGTGCGACAAATAAATATAGGCGGCGCAGACGAGCGGATAAAACAGGCAACCGATGCTGAACAGAAACAGAAATTTCAGATGATACACCCGCGCGAAGCCAAATCGTGCCAGCACGAGGAACCGCGACCAAGCCGGAGTCCGCGGGCCGGTGTAATCTTTGTAGGTGTGTTTGTGAACCGCCATTTCAAACCTCCATCGCTTTCATAAAAATGTCCTCCAGCGTGTCACGCCGGTAATTGAGCCGCCGCAATTGCAAATCACGCCCGGCGGCGACGCGGTAAATTTCGCGCAATTCAAATTCTTCCGGCAGCACCGCTTTGAACCGTCCGTTGCCTGCGGCGGAACATTCGCAACCGATGGCGGTGAGCGCTTCGGCAAAGCCCGCGTCGTCACCATGAGTTTGGATTTCCACGAAGCGTTTGTTCGTGCGCCGCTCGCTTTCCAAATTCGCGTAGTGAACGATGCGGCCCTGTTTCAAAATCAAAACGTCCTCGCAGGTTTCCTCCACATCGCGCAACAAATGCGAGCAGAGCAACAGGTGCATTTCGCCCGAATCTTTCATGTCGTGGATGAGCTTGATCATGCGCGTGCGAGCGGCGGGATCGAGGCCATTGGTGGGTTCATCGAGAATCAAAAGGCGCGGGCCATGCACTATGGCTTGCGCAAGTTTCGCAAGTTGTCTCATGCCAAGCGAGTAAGTGCCCAACTGGCGATAACGTGCTTCGCCCAGCCCGACGTAAAACAAAACTTCGTGCGCCCGTTCCAATGCGGCTTCTTCCGTCAGCCCGGACAGTTCCCCCATCATCCGCACAAACGACACCGCTGTCATGTCCGCGATCAGTGCATCGTTTTCCGGCATATAACCGACCAGCGTGCGAACTTTGTCCGCTTCTGCACGGATGTCGTGTCCGAGAATCTTTGCAGTGCCGGAGCTGGCCGGGCAGAACCCCAGCAGAGTGTGAATCAGGGTGGATTTGCCAGCGCCATTGGGACCGAGCAGGCCGATGATGCGACCGGACAAAGCGATGCGGAGACTCTTCAAAATCTCCCGCTCGCCAAAATGCACGGTCAAATCATCCAGTTCAATGACAGGTTGCACGATTTGGTGCCAAGCGGTTTTGGGAAGTCTAACTCCTTCAAATTCACCCAATCAACGGCCAACCCAAAGCACGTCGAGGTTACCGGGACCACCACGTCCGCCGCGTCCGCCGCGCCGTCCACCGGCGGGTGCGTTTGTGTCCGGTGCTGGCGCGGGCGTGGCCGTGGCCGCCTGCGGCAGACGTTCGGTGCAGATCAAAACTATCTGGTTGTTCTTCGTGTCGAGCGCGGATGTCTTGCAACCCGTCTTGGTCTGCACGGTTTGTTCCACCGCAAAACTGGTGGGGCTGTTTTCCTTGATGATGGTCAGCGTGCCGTCGCGTTGCGAACTCCAGGCTTCCATGGTGTTGGGATTGAACCCGCCGCCGTCCGTGCCGTTGCCGATGGGCAGTGTGGCCAAAACTTTTCCATCGTTCGCATTCACCACCACGCAGACGTTTGGATTCGCGCACATGGCAAACAGAATGTGATTTTTCACGTCCAAACCAAGGCCACCCGGTTCGCCCGCGCTGTCGCCGAGGTCATACAGGTTGAGGACCTTGAGGGTTTTGACATCTATGACGGCGATTTTTTTCTGGTTCTCCACGTCCGCATACACATGACCCTGACCGTCGCTTCGCGCCTGCTCCATCCCGCCGTCAGGAATATCAATCGTCCCGACAACTGAGCCATCCTTGGGATCAACCACCGTGATGCTGGGCGATGCGTGGCTGAAAACATAAACACGATCCGTCAACGGTTCAAAAAGGATGCCGTCGGGACGGCCTTGGACTTCGATACGCTTAATCTTCTGCATCGTCTCCGTGTCGAACATACCGAGCGGGTTGCTGCTGCTGATGCCGTGATGTGTGGCGGTATCAATGGCAATATCGTGGCCGCTGATGCCCGCGATGGCACCGATGTATTTGTGCGTGTCCAGATCGAACACGAACGTGTTTGTGCCGCGCGGCACATAAACGCGCCGTCCGTCATTGTCCACACAGACATAATCAATGCCGCCGTTGCCCATGAGCTGGGTGGTGTCGAGAACCTTGTAAGGAGTGTCGGTTTGAGCGAAAGCGTTGCCAGCCAGCAGGCCGATGCCAAGCATAACGCACGGGAGATGTGTCAGTTTTTTCATATTAAAGTTAAGTTGATTTGTATGGACACTCTGTCAGACGCAGATGAAAGGACAATGATTTCAAAATTACAGTTTTGTCATGCTTGGTCTGTAGGTTCAGGCCGACATATCAAATTATGCCGGGAAATATAAATATGTCATTGAGTCGACACTTTTCAGCGCAGCGCACATAAAGGCAATTCCTTAATCTATTCATTTACTTGGCCGGCGTGAACGGCTGCACGAAGCATTGATCGCCTTTGTGATAGGCAATCCACACGGTATGTGTTTTCGGGTCAACAACGATGCTGCCAGTTCCCGTTTCGTCCGACACATCGCCGAGTGCGGTCAATTTGTCGGCGGCGACGCCCACCACCGAAATGTTTCCGCTGCGACTCGCGCAATAAGCCTGACCCAATCCGGGATCGTAGGTCATTTCATCTACGCGCGCGCCGGTGGTGGCGGTCGCGATAATTTTTCCGCTGGAACGATCCAATAAGACCAGTTTGCTGGCGCACGCCGCGAGCAGGCCGTTGCCGTCTGGCACAATTGCGATTCCGTGCGGCCCCTTGTCCGGCGCGAACGGCCAGTTAGACAGGACTTTGTTGTTGCTGGCGTCAACCACGGCAATGGTGTTCTTGCCTTTCACGGCCTGATACAAATGTTTGTAGTCCGGGTCAAATACCAGGTCTTCCACACCGCTGCCGTCATATTTGATGGTCGTGACGATTTTTTTGGCCGCCGGATCAATCACCCACACTTCGCCGGAGGTGTCATTGCATTCATAGACAAGTCCGGTCACGGGATTGAACGCAATCAAATCAGTGTTCGTCGGCATTGGCACTTCGCCGGTCACCTCCAGCGTCTTGGCGTCCACGATGACCATGCGACCGGGGTCATTGCCACTGACGTAATAATTCTCGCGTTTCACATCCACTGCGGCGTCTTGCGCCGTGCCAGTAGAAACGGCCTTCAGCAATTTTTTGGTGGTAATGTCAAACACGTCGAGCGTTTTGTTGGCTTCGTGGCCGAGCAACAGCCGGTCTTGGTTTGTGTCAATGCGTATAAAATCAAATCTACCCGTCGTGCCGGGCAGCAAGATTGGATCACCCGCCGTGAGGGGCACGTTTTGCGCGGGCAAAGTCAGTGACACCAACAAACAGGCTATGCCGATTCCTGTTTGCAGTTTCTTCAAACCAATGGTTTTCATCGTTGACATAATTCTTCCATTTCTCGTTATTTGTGAATCTGGTTGCCTCGTAACACCGCAAAGAGCCACTGGTTGACAAATATTTAGTTACGAGGCCACTCCAGCAGATTTAACTCCTTCGTTCTGACTGAATCAACGGTTTTATCAATTATGACTAAAATTTAATCTTACCTTTCCCTCACACAAATCTAGGCATACTAAATAGGACTAATAATATAAATGACAAAACTGTCATGCGCCGTTCATGCTGCGTTCATTTAGATGCTGTTTAATGGCGAAGTCTGAATTTTTAACAATCAACAACGCGCACTTAAAAAACGAACTATTATGAAAATCAAAATGATTGCCTGTTCCGCACTGGCCGCCAGCTTGCTGGTCGGCTGCGTTTGTGAAAAAGGCGAACACCATGACAAAGAAGCTAAACAGACGAAGCTCATTGCCGAAGCGAAAGTGAGCAAAGACGACGCCCAAAAAACCGCGCTGGCCAAAGTGCCGAACGGCACAATCAAGGAAAGTGAATTGGAAAAGGAACATGGCAAATTGATCTGGTCATTCGATGTCGTCACGCCGGACGCGAAAGACATCACGGAGGTGAATGTGGATGCCATTACTGGCGACGTGGTTTCCACGGAGAAGGAAGCTCCTGAAGATCAGAAAAAAGAAGGCGACAAGGATTGATCTGTTTTTTAAGCGGATATACCGGCGGCGAGTTTTCTCGCCGTCGGTCTTATTTTCAGCAAATAATAAATTATGCGTGTGCTGGTAGTTGAAGATGAAAGGAAAACCGCCTCGTTTGTCCGCAAGGCACTCCAAGCGGAGAGTTTCGCGGTGGATATGGTGACGAATGGCGTGGATGCCTTGCTCGCCGCCGCCAGCACGCCGTTTGATGCCATTGTTCTCGACATCATGTTGCCGGGGCGCGACGGCTTGAGCGTGCTGCGCCAGTTGCGCGAACGCAAAAACACCACGCCCGTTCTGCTTCTTTCCGCGCGCGGCGAAGTGAACGAGCGTGTCGAGGGTTTGAACGCCGGCGCGGATGATTATCTTCCCAAACCGTTTGAACTCGCTGAACTCGTCGCTCGCGTGCGCGCTCTCACGCGGCGAGGTGGCGAAAATAAATCCATCGTGTTAAGCGTTGCAGATTTGAAGCTGGATACTGTCACCCACAAAGCCCAACGCAGCGGAACGGAAATCGAACTGACCGTGCGCGAATATCGTCTGCTGGAATTTCTCATGCGCTCGGCGGGTCGGCTTTGCGGGCGCATGATGATCCTCGAAAAAGTCTGGGATTACGATTTCGACCCTGGCACGAATCTTGTGGACGTTTACGTCCGCCGTCTGCGTGAAAAGATTGACGCGGACTTTGAACCCAAACTGCTTCACACCGTTCGCGGCAGCGGCTATGTGCTAAAGGAAACGCCATGACCATTCGTCGGCGCTTAACTCTGTGGTATGCTGGCATTTTGATCTTATCGTTGCTTGTGGTGGGCATTGGAACATATCAGGAAATTTCCGAACAACTACGGCACAGCCATCGCAAAGAACCGTCGGAACACGCGCTTGACGAGACCAGCGAAATGATTTTTCAAGTCGGCCTGCCCGCTGTCGTTTTGGGACTGCTGGGTGGCTGGTGGCTGACGCGGCGCGCACTCTCACCGGTGAAAAAATTGACAGGCGACATAAAAAAAATCCACGAACATAATCTTCGCGAGCCACTGTCGCGCACCCGAAATGGCGACGAAATTGACCAGCTCACCGAGGTTTTTAACGACACGCTCGCACGGCTTGATGATTCGTTCAATCGCATCCGTGAATTCACGTTGCACGCCTCGCATGAATTAAAAACGCCGCTTACCATTTTGTGTGGTGAAACAGAAACTGCCTTGCGCGAAGATGCGCTTTCATCTGCCGAACGCGAGCGCGCAGCCAGCCAGCTTGATGAATTACGCCGTCTCACGCGCATCGTGGATGGCCTCACGCTGCTCGCCAAAGCGGATGCCGGACAGATCGCTTTGAAACTGGAGCCATTGCGTTTGGATGAGCTTGTGCGCGACAATTTTGCCGACCTGCAAATCCTCGCGGAGCCGAACAGCATTAAAGTTGAATTGGAATTTTGCGAAGAAATTTCTGTGCGCGGCGACCGGCATCGGCTGCGTCAATTACTTTTGAACCTTGCCGACAACGCTATTAAATACAATCAACCGCAAGGCCGCGTCACGATGAGTTTGCGCCGCGCGGAAAATTTTTCCGAATTCAAAATCGCCAACACCGGCACGGGAATTGCGCCAGAGAAATTATCGCGCGTCTTTGACCGTTTTTTTCGCGGCGATCCCGCGCACGAAAATACAATTGACGGATGCGGTCTCGGTTTGAGTATCGCGCAATGGATTGTCTCGGCGCACGGCGGAACCATTCAAATCGAATCCGCACCGCCAAAACTGACAACCGTAACCGTTCGCCTTCCTTTGAAGGAAGCGGCGCGGGAAAAAGCATGAAGATATTTTGGACAATCATTTTTGCGGCGACGCTGCTGACCGGCTGCGCCACATATCATTCGCAACCGGTTTCACCTGAAAAAACCGCCAACGCCTTCGATGCGCGCTCGCTTGCCAATGCAGATTTGAAAACTTTTTTGGAGACAAATCATGTTACGGCCGAAATTTGGAATCTCAATGCGTTGACGCTGGTTGCATTTTATTATCAACCGGCGCTGGCCGAGGCGCGCGCGCAATTTGCGACGATGCAGGCGGCGGAAATCACGGCAGGCGAGCGGCCCAATCCAACCGTCGGTTTCTCGCCGACTTACGACACGACCACAACGCCGCCGTGGATTTTCGGACTGACATGGGACATTCCGATTGAAACCGCCGGCAAACGCGGCAAGCGCATCGCGCAGGCGGAACATCTTTCCGAAGCGGCCAAATGGAATTTTATTTCCGCCGCGTGGCAGACGCGCAGTCATGTCCGCGCCGCGCTGTTAAATCTTTACGTCGCGCATGAAACTGGATCGTTGCTCGCGCGACAGGAATCGGCGCAAAGCAACGTCGTGCGATTGCTCGAAGGACAATTTTCTGCCGGTGCAATTTCAAGTTTTGAAGTGACGCAGGCGCGCGTCGCGCTGGAGACGACGCAATTGTCGCGGCAGGACGCCATTAGTCAATTGAATCAAGCGCGCGTGCAATTGGCTGGCGCGCTCGGTTTGCCGTTCGCGGCGCTGGCTGGAATTGAATTTTCGTTCGAGGGATTAAATCAGTTTCCAAAAGAATTGGCCGCGCCGGAAATCCGGCGCGACGCGATTTTGAACCGCGCGGATGTGCGCGGCGCGCTGGCCGAATACGCCGCGAGCCAATCGGAATTGCAACTTGAAATCGCCAAACAATATCCCGACGTGCATTTGAATCCCGGCTACGAATTGGATCAAACGGACAATAAATGGACGCTCGGCCTCACTTTTGATTTGCCGGTGCTCAATCAAAATCAGGGGCCAATTGCCGAGGCAAAAGCAAAACGCGCCGAAGCCGCCGCGCATTTTCTGACGGTTCAAACCACAGCCATTTCCGAAATTGACAGCGCACTGGCTGCTTACGACGCGGCGTTGAACAAATCGGCGACGGCGAAAAATTTATTGGCCGATTTGCAAAAGCAATTGGAATCCATCCGCGCGCAGGCGCAGTCGGGCGAGGTGGACGCGCTGACTTTGGCCAATGCGGAAGTTGAATTTTACACCGGTGCGCAAAATCAAATCAATGCGCTCGTTCAGGCACAGCAGGCGCTCGGCCAATTGGAAGATGCCGTGCAAAGTCCGCTTACGTTGCTGCCGGAAATGCTCAAAGCCGCAGAAAAACATAAAACCCAAAAATGAAACAGAAACATATCGCCATCAGCATAGTCGCCGTCATCGCAATCGCGGTGCTGATTTTTGCGTATGTGAAAGGAAGCAAGGAGCGCGAAGCAGATGCCGAAGAAGATCAGCCGATTTCAGCCAAATCCACATTAGAACAGACCAACGGCGTGACGATTATTCATCTTGATTTGAAAGCGCAACAACTCGCCGGTCTCGAAATTGTTCCAGTTTCGACCGCGACAGTGCCGCCGGAAATCAAAGCTTACGGTCGCGTGCTGGATTCCGCATCGCTGGTTTCACTTCAAAGTGAAACGGTCGCCGCGCGCGCCGTGTTGCAGGCGTCGCAAGCGGAATATGACCGGCTGAAAAGACTGAGCGTTCAGGACAATGCCTCGGCGCACGCGCTCGAAACTGCCAAAGCTCAACTGGTTCAAGACCAAGGCGCGCTCGAAACCGCCGAAACGCAACTCGCCGCCGCGTCGAGCAAGGATGTTGCCGCTCAATCGCCGGAATTTTTCCAATCGTTCGCCAGCCAGAAAAATATTTTGGTCCGGCTCGATTTGCCGCCGGGCAAAATTTCCACGGAAACGCCGACAGCCGCGTTTTTTACCCAGCCCGGAGATGAATCGCCGATTGCCGCAAAATTTTTGGGCCGTGCGGCAGCGGTTGATCCGCAGACGCAAGGCGAAGGATTTATTTTCTTGGTCACAAACGCGCCAGCTTCATTGCTGCCAGGATTGGCACTGACTGGATTTTTGCAATTACCCGGCGAACCATCGCACGGCGTGATTGTGCCAAATGACGCGGTGGTTTGCTCGGATGATCACGCATGGATTTACGCGCAGACTGGTAAAATAGATTTTGAGCGGCGCGAAATTATTTTGGATCATCCAGCCGATGGCGGTTGGTTTGTCACCAACGGTATCGCCGCCGGTGAAGAAATTGTCGTCACCGGCGCACAGGCTTTGCTTTCCGAGGAACGCAAATCACAAATCAAATTGGAAGACTGATTTGTGCTCAATTGCATCGTCCAATTTTCTCTGCGTCATCGCGTCGTCGTCGTCGCGCTGGGCGTGGTCGTCATCGCTTACGGCCTTTATGTCGCGGCCAATTCACAGCTCGACGTGTTTCCCGAATTCGCGCCGCCGCAAGTCGTCGTTCAAACCGAAGCGCCGGGATTGTCGTCCGAAGAAGCGGAGCAACTCGTCACGCTGCCGGTTGAAAATGGATTGAACGGCACGCCCGGCCTGAAAACCATTCGCTCGCAAACGATTCAAGGCTTGTCCGTCGTCACCATTATTTTCCGCGACAACACGGACATTTTTCGTGACCGCCAGATCGTCACCGAACGGCTTGGCGAAATCGTCGGCCAATTGCCGCAAGGCATCGGGCCGCCGCGACTCGGCCCGCTCACGTCGTCCGCCAGCTTGATTTTGGTGATGGGGCTGAATTCCACAAACCGCACGCCGATGGAATTGCGAACGTTCGCAGATTGGACGTTGCGTCCGCATCTATTGAGCGTGCCCGGCGTGGCGAGTGTTAGCGTCATGGGCGGTGATGTCCGGCAACTCCAAGTGCAAGTGAAGCCCGACCGTCTGCGCGCTTATGGTTTGTCGTTGAACGATGTTTTGTCGGCGGCGCGACAGGCGACCGGCGTGCTCGGCGGCGGTTATGTGGAAAATAAAAACCAGCGCATCGTGATTCACACCAGCGGGCAATTGCTCACGCCGGAAGAACTCGGCAACGTCGTGCTCGCGCCGCACACCGGAATGAGCGTGCGGCTGAAAGACGTCGCCGACATGCGCGACGCGGCGGCCCCGAAATTTGGCGACGCGCAAGTCGGCGGAAAATCCGGCGTCGTCCTGCTCGTCTATGACCAATACGGCGCCAACACGATGACCGTGACGCACGCATTGGAAACGACCTTGCAACAAATGAAACCGGCGTTCGCCGCCGAAAAAATTCATTTGGATTCCGATCTGTTTCGTCCGGCCAATTTCATCCAAGCCGCTCTGAAAAACGTGGACCATTCGCTGCTCATCGGCGGCGCGCTAGTGGCCGTCGTGTTGTTTTTGTTCCTGCTCGATTTGCGAACGGCGTTCATCTCGTTCATTTCCATTCCGCTCTCGCTGCTGACGGCGGTGATTGTGCTGCACTGGTTCGGCGTGACGATCAACACCATCACGCTCGGCGGTTTCGCCATCGCCATCGGCGTGGTCGTGGACGACGCCATCATTGACGTGGAAAATATTTTGCGCCGGCTGCGGGAAAATTCCGCGCTGCCGCAGCCGCGCTCGCTGTTTCAAGTCGTGCTTCATGCGTCGCTCGAAGTTCGCAGCGCGGTGGTTTATGCCACGTTCATCGTCGCGCTGGTTTTTTTGCCGGTGCTGGCGATGGGCGGTGTGGAAGGCCGGTTGTTTGCGCCGCTGGGAATTTCATTCATTCTGGCCACGCTCGCCTCGCTCGGCGTCGCGCTCACGGTGACACCGGCGCTGTGCTGTTTATTTCTCTCGAAAACCTCGCCGCACGCAGAACCGAATTATATCCGTTGGTTGAAAGCACGGCACAAGCGCTGGCTTGAAAACGCTGGTCAACATTCACAAGCCATCATCGTCACGGCGGCGGTCGTTTGTTTGGCTGCGGCGGCGACGCTGCCATTTTTCGGCGGAGAATTTCTGCCGGACTTGCAGGAAGGCCATTACATCGTCCACATGGCGCTCGCGCCCGGAACGTCGCTGGCCGAATCCATGCGCCTCGGCAAACTGGTCACGGCGCAGCTTTTGAACAATCCGCACGTCAAATCGGTTTCGCAGGAAGCCGGGCGCGCTGAAAACGGTGAAGACGTTGACGGGCCGCAATCCAGCGAATTTCACGCGGAGTTGAAACCGGATGGCGCGGACGAGGATGAAGTTCAAAGCCAGATTCGCGCGGCGCTCGCTCAATTTCCAGGAGCGGTTTTTTCCATCGAATCGCCGTTGGGCGAACGCATGGAAGAAACACTTTCCGGCGCGCCGGCGCAATTTGTCATTGATATTTTCGGCAACGACTTGAACGCACTTGACGAGAAGGCGGCGCAAGTCCGGCAGATTTTGGAAAAAATTCCCGGCGCGGTGGATGTGAATCTCACCACGCCGCCCGGTTTGCCGGAAATGGCTGTGCGCCTGCAGCCAGAAAAATTACAGCAATACGGTTTTCGTCCGACGGAAGCACTAGACGCCATTCAAACCGCTTATGCCGGAACCATCGTTTCGCAAATTTACGAAAGCAACCGGGTTTTCAATGTCGCCGTCATTTTGAACCCCGCCGACCGGCAAAATCCTGAAACCATCGGCGCGCTGCCGCTGCGCAATGCGAATGAAACCGTCGTGCCGTTGAGCGCGCTGGCGGACATTCATTTAACTCGCGGACGCTACGCCGTGTTGCACGAAGGCGGGCAGCGGTTCGAGCAAGTCACCTGCAACATCGCCGGACGCGATGCGTCGTCGTTTGCCGCCGAAGTTCAGCAAAAAATTGCGACGCAGGTATCGTTTCCGTCCGGAATGTTTCCGGTTTACGCCGGTGCGGCGCAGGGCGCGGCGCGTGCGCAGCACGATTTGCTGGTGAATTCGCTGCTGGCCGGCGCGGGAATTATTTTGCTGCTGGCGGTGTTGTTCGGTTCCGGGCGCAATCTGCTTTTGATTCTGGCGAACCTGCCCTTTGCGCTGGTCGGCGGCGTGCTGGCGGTCTTTGCCAGCGGCGGTTCGCTGTCGGTCGGCTCGCTCGTCGGTTTCGTCGCGTTGTTCGGCATCACGATGCGAAATTCCATCATGCTGATCTCGCACTACGGACATTTGGTGAAGGTGGAAGGCTTGAAATGGAATTTGGAAACCGCCTTGCGCGGCGCGTCGGAACGGTTGCTGCCAATTTTAATGACGGCCATCGTGACTGCGCTCGGTTTGTTGCCGCTGGCAATCGGCGCTGGAACGGCCGGCCGCGAAATCGAAGGGCCGATGGCCATCGTCATTCTTGGCGGATTAATTACTTCGACGCTGCTGAATTTGCTCGTGCTGCCGGCGCTGGCGTTGCGCTTTGGACAATTTGAAGCGCGGGAACAATTTTCCGACGCATAGCAAAATCATTTTGAAAAATTTAACATGAAACGAAAACAAATTGTCATCGGCATCATCGTAATTCTGTGCGCGGGACTGGGCATTTACGCGCTGGTCAAATCGCACGGCGCGGCAGCGGCGGCGGATGAAGACGAAGCGACGCCGAGCGTCGTCACCGTTCAAGTCGGTTCACTCAAACGCATGACGCTGCACAATTACGTCAGCGGTTACGGCACGATTGAAGCCGCGCCAGCCACGGCGGACGAACCCGCCGCAGGCGCGCAACTGGCCGCGCCGGTCGCGGGCATCGTCACAAAAATAAATGCCATCGCCGGCCAGCAGATGAAAAAAGGCGACGTGCTGGTGGAATTAAATTCCGGGACGACAACATTTGATTACGCGGAAGCCGAAGTGGAGCGTCAGGAAAAATTATTCGCGCAGCAAAACACGTCGCTGCGAAATTTGCAGGACGCCGAGGCGCAATTGGCCTCACTGCAAATCGTCGCGCCGTTGTCGGGAACGATTACGCGCGTCAATGTGAAGTTGGGTCAGGCGGTGGACGCAACCACAATTGTCGCCGAAGTGATGGATTTGAGACGGCTCGCCGTGAGCGCGCAAATTCCGGCGGCGGAAGCAGGTGAATTAAAAACCGGCGAAGAGGTTCAGTTGCTCGGCTCGACGCCAGTGACAACTTCACTTTCGTTTGTCAGCCCGGCGGTGAATGCAAATGACGGGACGATTTCAATTTGGGCGTCGCTGTCGCCAGACAGCGGATTGCGTCCCGGACAATTTGTTCCATTGAAAATAGTCACGGCGGTTCACACGAATTGTTTGGCCGCGCCGGAAGCAAGCATTGTGACGGATGAAAATGGAAACAGCGTCATTGCTTTGGTCAAAGGCGACGATGCGACGCAAGTGCCGGTAAAAATTGGTTTGCGGGAAAATGGCTGGGTTGAAGTTGAAGCGCAGGGACTCAAGGAAGGCGATTCGGTGGTGACGGTCGGCGCTTATGGCCTGCCGGACAAAACGAAAATTCAGATTGTTAATTCAGCGGACGAAGCGACAACCAATTCTTCTTCAGCGCAATGAAGTCCGACGCCACTTCGCCATTGGGCCGGTTTGCCACGCGACACGCGCTGTCCATCACGTTCATCGCGGCGGCATTGTGCGTGGCCGGCGTTTTTTCGGCGTTGCGCACGCCATCGTCAGTTTTTCCACAAACGGATTTCCCGCGCGTCGTCATTCTCGTGGACAATGGCATCATGCCCGCCGACGAAATGATGGCGACGATCACGCGCCCGATTGAAGAAGCGATGAAAGATGTTCCGGGCGTGAATTCCGTGCGCTCCGCCACCGCTCAAGGCTCCGCGCAGATCAACATTTTCTTCAACTGGAACGTGGACATGCAGCGCTCGGAATTGTATGTGCTGGGGCGGCTTTCGGAAATCCGCGCGGATTTGCCCGCGACGGCTTCCACGGAAGTTTCGCGGTTGACCTTTTCCGCGTTTCCCATCATCGGCATCAGCCTGACCAGTTCCAACCGCGATTTGATGGACTTGTGGGAAACGGCCAATTACAAACTCAAGCCTCTGTTCCTGCAAATTCCCGGCGTGGCGAAAGTCGAACTCACCGGCGGCCATGTGCCGGAATATCACGTCGTCGTGGATCCGTTGAAATTGCAGGCGGCGCATTTGTCGTTGCAGGACGTGAGCGACGCGCTGACGAAAAACAATCTCGTCGCGCCTGCCGGCATGATGGAGGAAAATTATCATCTTTATTTGACGACGGTGGATGGCCGCGTCCATTCGCCGGAAGAAATTGGGAACGTCGTCATCGCCGTTCAAGGAAATCATCCGGTGCAGATCAAAGACGTGGCGCGCGTCGAACGCGGACCGGAACCGGCTTACAGGGTCGTCACGGCGCAAGGCCGCAACGCCGTTTTGCTCAACATTCAAAGCCAGCCCGACGGCAGCACGTTGAAAATTGCCGCCGCGCTGAAATCCCAGATTCAAAAGCTGAAGGCAGAACTGCCGCCGGACATGCACCTCGCGTTTTTCTACGACCAGTCCCTGTTTGTGAGCGATTCAGTCGGCAGCGTCTGGGACGCGATTATTTTCGGGCTGATTCTGTCGGTGTTCATCCTTTATTTCTTCCTGAAAAATTGGGGCAGCGTGTGGATTGCCATCGTCACCATTCCCATCTCGGTGCTGATCACGTTCGTGGCCATAAAACTGGCGGGCATCAGTTTCAACATGATGACGCTCGGCGGCATCGCGGCGGCCATCGGGCTGATTATTGACAACGCCATCATCGTCGTCGAGGCGATGTGCGTCCGCATTGCCGCCGGTCGTCCGAGGCTCGCGGGAATTCAAGAAGCCATCGGCGAAATTTTGAAACCGCTCATCGGTTCGACGCTCACGCCCGTCGTGGTTTTTCTGCCGCTTGCCTTTTTGACCGGAGTGGCCGGAGTTTTTTTCCGCGCACTGGCTTTGACGATGGTTGTTTCGTTGCTCACGTCATTGGTCCTGGCCATCACGCTGACGCCATCGCTGGCCGCGTGGTTTATCAGTGAACCAAAAAAATCGGAAAACCCACACGGCGAAGAGGGCGGGTTTTTGCTGAAGAGGGTGCTCCGGATTTATGAATTCTCCGCGCGTTGGGCGTTGCGAAATAGCTGGCTGACATTGCTGGCGTGCGGTTTGATCTTGGTCGCGTCGGTTTTTGTCTATCGCCAACTGGCGACGGATTTTCTGCCGGCATTTGACGAGGGCGGTTTTGTGATTGATTACAATGCGCCGCCGGGCACAAGCCTGACCGAAACGTCGCGCCAGCTCGACGAAGCGGAAGCCATCATCCGCGCAGACCCGGACGTGGAAAGCTATTCCCGCCGGCTCGGCACACAATTGGGATTGTTCATCACCGAACCGTATAGCGGCGATTTTCTGGTCAAACTCAAACCAAACCGCAAGCACACGACGGACGAAGTCATCGCGCAGTTCCGGCATGAATTCAACGAACGGTTCCCGGACATCCGCTGGGATTTTCCGGGCATCCTCACCGATTTGATCGGCGATTTGCAACTCACGCCCGATCCGATTGAAATCAAGTTGTTCTCACCCGATTTGAAATGGCTGGAAAAAACAGCGCCGCGCGTCGAAGCGCAAATTCAAAAAATTCCCGGCGTTGTGGACACGTTCGACGGTCTGACCGAAACCGGGCCTTCCATCAATCTCCGCGTGCATCCCGCCGACGCCGCGCGGTTTGGCCTCACCGCACAGGACATCGCCGACGCTGTGAACACCGCTCTGCTCGGTCAGGTTTCATCTTATGTGCTCAGAGGCGACCGCATCGTGAACATCCGCGTGCTGGCCGAGCCGAAAAGTGTGAATCAAATTTCCGCTTTGCGTGAATTGCCATTGCGAACGGCAAACGGCGCGGTCGTGCGGCTGGATCAAGTTGCCGACGTGAGCATTGAGCCGAGCGAAGTAGAACTGGATCGCGATGATTTGCGGCAGGACATCATCGTCTCCGCGCGTCTGGAAGGCCGGGACATGGGCAGCACCATGCGCGACATCCAGACCACGTTGAGCCAGGACAATTGGCTGCCGCCGGGCACGGTGGAATACGGCGGACTTTATCAGCAGCAACAGCAGTCGTTTGTCAATCTCCTGATGGTGCTGCTCGCCGCCATTCTGCTCGTGTTCACCGTGCTGCTGATTGAATTCCGTTCGTTCTACGAGCCGATTGCGATTCTTTTTGGCGCGGTGCTGGCATTGTTCGGCACTGTGCTGGGTTTGTGGATCACCGGCATCACGTTGAACATTGTTTCCTTTCTCGGCGCGATTATCGGCATTGGTATCGTTGCCAAGAATGGCATTCTCGTTCTCGATTATTTTCAACAATTGCAGGGCGAGGGCGTGGAACTGGTCGAGGCGCTGGTGCGGGCGGGTCATCGCCGGTTGCGGCCTGTCTTGATGACGTCGCTGGCCGCCGCGCTCGGAATGTTGCCGCTGGCCTACGGCATCGGCGCGGGCGCGGAAATGCTCCGACCGCTGGCCGTCGCCGTCATTGGGGCGTTGTTCTTTTCCGTGCCACTGTCGCTGATCGCCACGCCGGTGATTTATTACCTGCTGCTGCGTCTGCGCAAAAAATCGGTGTTGGAGAAGCCCACACCACGCGAAGTAAATTGAACGGTATTGGATTATGAAACTGAAGCTGACAGAGAAGCAGATTCACCTTCTTTTCAAAATCGGGGTTTGGAGCAAGGGAGTTGACGGGACTTTGGAGGCAATCGCAGGCTTTGCTCTTTTATTCACCACCACGGCGTCACTCCGCAATCTGGTTGACTGGCTGACCCAGGGAGAATTGCAGGAAGACCCGACTGATTTTGTCGCCAACCATCTAGTTGATTTTTTCCACCAACTCTCCATCAGCACGAAGCACTTTGCATCTATCTATCTTTTGGTTTATGGGATTACTAAAATCGGACTGGCCGCCGGTCTATTGCGCGGAAAATTATGGTCTTATCCGACAGCTTTGGCGGCACTAGGCGTCTTTTTGTGCTATCAGGTGTATCGGTTCAGCCACAATCATTCCCTTGGCTTGGGTTTGGTGAGCATTCTTGATCTCATCGTGATCGTTCTCATTTGGCGGGATTGGAAATTTATGAAAACGAAAAGTCTGGAAGGTAACGAACATCAACCAACCAACCGCTAAATTGTTATATCTATGAACTGGTTTATTTGGGCTTTGTTGTCCGCTTTTTTCGCCGGTGTGACTGCGATTCTGGCAAAGATTGGCGTGGCTGGCATAAATTCCAATCTTGCCACGGCCATTCGCACGACCGTGGTGCTTGTCTTCACTTGGGGAATTGCCCTCGCAACCACGAGCACGGCATCTCTCCACACGCTATCACGACGCACTTGGCTGTTCCTTATTCTTTCAGGTCTGGTGACGGGGCTTTCATGGCTTTGTTACTTTCGCGCGCTTCAATTGGGTGAGGCTTCCCGCGTCGCTCCGGTGGACAAACTTAGCGTGGTATTCGTCATTGCGTTCGCCGCCCTGGTGTTGCGCGAACAACTGACCTGGCATCAATGGATCGGCGGCACGCTGGTTGTGGCTGGTGCAATAATTTTGGCGTGGAAATAAAATGTCCCTGCGAATGAATTCGCTGTGCAAACTAATGGGAAGTTTTTTGCGTTGGTGGCGGCGTGCAGTGGACGCTCGTCGCCATTTTTATTTGTAACTCTTGTTGTCCGTTTGCAACATATGCAACCGCTCACGCGGTTGGTATAAAGGGAATCCCCAACCTGCTTTATGAAAACAAAGTCCTGTTTATTTGTATCCACAACAGCGCGCGCAGCCAGATGGCCGAGGGGTTCCTGAATCAAATCTGCGGCGGCGAATCTGACGATTACCGGGTTTGGCCTGACGATTATCTGACGATTGATTTATGATATTTGCAGTTGCTTCGGTCTGGCGTTGGCGGCGGTAAGCGGCAGGCGACGCGGTGGAACGGCATGAGTTGCAGCCGCGCGCCGAAGCGACGCTGCCAATGACAGACGGAAGCGGAGCGCGATTGCTCTCTCTCTTATTCGTCCGCGACGAGCGCGCGTTACAGGGCTGTGTAACGCACGTTGGTCACGGACGTTGAACCAAACTGCTTTTGCTCTTTAGGATTGGTGGATTTACTTTGTGTCGCTCTTGATCGCCATGACGGGCGACACCTGCGCTGCTGCGCTAAAGATTTTTTGAAGGCGTGACACGCGGTTCGCGTGACCGTGAATGGCTGAACGGTGGCCGCGCTGCCAATTCCCCTTGGGCGGATGCCGGTGGTTCGGCCAGGTGCGTCTTGGGACGGCGCGGTTTCTTTGGCTTGGCTGCATCCAGCACCTCGCGGCAATAACGGGCGACGGTTTGATGTGAAACTTCAATGCCGGCGTTGTCATGCAACATGGCGCGGATGGTTTGATACGACGCTTTGCGCTCCCTCAGTTCAATGATGGCCTCTTTCACTTCATCCAGCGCGCGGTATTTTTCCGGCGCGGGCGGCGTGTAATTCTTGACGGCTTCGGTCAGGCGAGCCTTCGCCTCGGCGGATACGATTGATGTATTCATAATTTTTGTTCAACTGCTGTTTGATTTTTGTCCGGCACTTTCGTTGTTACGTCTGTCCCTTGTGACGACAAGGAGTGCAGCGTCCAATCTTTAATAGCACAGACTCACATAAATCTTGTGCTACGCATGGCACAGAATTTTCAAAGCGATGATGTAGCTTCACCGCCATGTTGGGATCAAAAACGCAATACAACCTGAAAAATGCTGAATCGTATTTCAAAGAGCATTTGCGCGTTGGTGATTACTACATGGAAGGCAGGACGGTTTTAGGCGAATGGATGGGCGAGGGCGCGCAGAAATTAGGATTGTCCGGTGTCACCACGGAAAAAGATTTTCTGAACCTGTGCCGGAATGTGAATCCGCAAACAGATGAACGGCTCACGCAACGGATGAACACGAAGCGGGTCACACTGGACAAAGATGGTGGTATCCATGAATCAGCGAATCGGCGGGTGTTTTTCGATTTCACCATCTCACCGCCAAAATCAATTTCGATTGCGGCGCTGGTCGGCAATGACAAGCGGATTATCGAGGCGCACGATCAGGCGGTTCGTCTGGCCATGAACCAATTTGAATCGTTCGCCGCAACTCGTGTCCGCAAAGACAACCAGTATTCGCACCGACGCACGGGCAATCTGGTCGGCGCAATGTTCCGGCATGATGCGTCCCGCGCATTGGACCCGCACTTGCATAGTCATTGCATCCTGTTCAACTCAACCTTTGATGCGACGGAACGCCGTTGGAAAGCCCTTGAAACCTGCGAAATGTTTCCGGCGCAAAAATTCATTGAGAACATTTATCATCACGAACTGGTCAGATCGCTGCAAAATTTCGGGTATCGCGTCCAAAACAACCCGCGCGGCGATTTCGAGATTGAAGGCATCAGCAGGGGATTAATTGATCGTTTCTCGAAACGTCACCGAGAGATTGACGAAAAGACGAAGGAGCTGCTCGAACGTGAGCCGGACAAGGCCAATCAAAACATCAAAGTCATTCGCGCCAACATCGCGCACAAGGAACGCGCGCGGAAAATCAAAGATGTCGGCATCGTCAAACTGCAATCCATCTGGAACAAACAACTGTCATGGAAAGAATGGTGGCAAATCAGTCGCTTGGACAAACAGCGTTCGCCGGAAATTTCACAGACTGTAACAGCACAACAGGCGGTTGGCTGGGCAGAGCAACATCTGTTCGAGCGGCGGTCGGTTGTCCATGAGCATGAGCTTTGGCGTCACTCGCTGGAACACATTCGCGGCCAGAACGTATCACTGTCGGAAATTCAGGCCACGACTCGAAAGCGCAGCTACATCCGCGACGAACAATTTCACGGCAAGATAACGACACGCGAAGTCATGGAGCGTGAACTGAACATCGTCCGCCTCGCTCAACATCGGCTGCACCAATACGAGCCGCTCTCGCCGAATTATCGTCCTGCGAATAATTCACTGGATGATGAGCAACGTAAAGCGGTTGAGCATATTTTATCCTCGCATGATTTCGTCACCCTGTTTCGCGGCGGGGCCGGGACGGGCAAAAGTTTTACACTGCGGGAAGTCAAAGCCGGACTCAAGGCGGCAGGTCACACGGTTCAAGTCCTCGCGCCGCAACGCCAGCAGGTCGCCGATCTGGAACGCGACTTTGCCGACGTGCAAACGGTCAGCGCATTTCTCACACAGCGTTCCATGCCGCGCGGCTCGGTCGTCCTCGTGGACGAGGCCGGACAAATTGGCGGTGAACAAATGTTGCAACTGCTCGATTACATCCAAATCAATCGTGGCCGGATCATTCTGTCCGGTGACACGCGCCAGCATGGAGCGGTAGAAGCGTCGGACGCATTGCGGGCGATTGAACAGTATTCGGGTCTTGGTTACGCGGAGCTGACGAACATCCGCCGTCAAAATCCTGACGCGGCAAAAACTCAAGCGGAACGCCGATGGCTGGAACAATACAAACTCGCGGTGGATGAAGCGCGACAAGGTAAACTCGGCGCGTCCTTTAACCGATTGGATAAACAGGGCGCAATCGTTTCCTGCACACTGGCGGATCAACAGGAAAAACTCTCTGAACAATTTCTTGAACTGGTCAAAGCCAAAAATGAAACGGTGGTCGTTTCGCAAAGCTGGTCGGAGATTCACAAAGTCAACGAGCAAGTGCGCGAAGGATTGAAGGCTCAAAAGCTGATTGGCGAAACTGAAACGACAGTCATGGCTTTGGAACGGATAGATTTGACGAACGCACAAAAGCGCGACAAGCGGTTTTACCAGCCGGATTCCGCACTGGTGTTCAACCGGCCTACGGCCGGTTTCAAATCCGGCAGCACCGGCAAATTGCGCGGCGTCACCGACAAGCATCTGCTGATTGAAGCTGACAATCGCATCCGGCCTGTGCCGTTCAAGGAATTGGATAAAATCACGGTTTGCCAGCCAAAAGAACTTTTGCTGTCAACTGGTGACAGATTGCAACTCAAGGCCAATGCACAAAGCCAGGACGGACGCAGGCTCGCCAACGGCGAGCTGGCGACGGTGAAAGAGATTCATCAAGACGGACGCATTGCCCTGAACGATGGTCGCACGTTACCGAAAAATTATCGTCAGTTCGTGCGCGGCTATGCCGTCACGTCTTATGCCGCTCAAGGCAAGAACGTGGATTACGTTTTGTTTTCGGATTCGGCGGTTCGCGCGGCCACGAATCAACAGCAATGGTATGTCACGATTTCGCGCGGTCGGCGCGGCGTCAAAATTTTCACGGCGGATAAAATTCAGCTTCGGGAAAATGTCGCGCGGTCGGGTGACAGACCTTTGGCTTTGGATATGGCGCAAAGTTCGTTTCACAAGCTGGCAACGATTTGGGGGCGCGATGTGTCTTACGTTCTCAACATCCAACATTCCCAGCGCGTGTCGGCAAAGCGACAAATGGAAGCCTTGCGGCGTGAAAAATCCGAACGGCAGGCGCAAGCCGCGCGGCAGGCTGAAGCGGCCAACCAATCTGAATCGGCGAAACAAACTGAATCCGCGAAGACATCCGAGCCCACCAAGCCGACGATTCAAAAATCTGAAACCCTCCGACGGCGGATTGAAATTCCGCCGCGCCAAACCAACCAACCAAGCCGGGGCATGAGAATATGAGCCTTTGCTATAAATTAGGCCGCAGCGTGGGCGGCGATCCTGTGCCGATGGATAATCTGCGGCTGGAGACCAGCCCGGATTGTTTTTATGTGCTGTCTTATCACCATGTCGAACTGACTAGATTTGAATCGGCTCAAGACGGGGAAACCATCACCATTTTTTTCCTGAACCGCACAGTTCGCCTCATCGGGAAAAATCTGCGCGAGTTGGGGATTGCCCTGCAAGGCCGCAACGTTGAATCCATCAAGCCGATGGCGCAACGCTATTCGTCGTTGTCCAGTGGCGACACTTGGGTCAAGGCCATCGAAATCGAGGATAAAAAGGAATAGTCGAATTATGCCGCGACGACATTCGCAGCCGATTCACTTTCAAGGAAGCGAACTTTTTGCGCCATTGCAGTGGAGTGACTATCACGCAGATGTCCATAAACACGCATTGCGAGCGCGCCGCCGTCTTTGTGTCCAAGCCAACGGCTGACTGTCGGAATATCAACTCCCGCTTCAATGCACCGTGTCGCAAAAAAGTGGCGCAAGTCGTGGTGGGTGATTTGTTCCATACCGACAACTTTTGCCGCTCGTTTCATGGCTTGCAGGCATTCTTTTACCTGCATAACGGGATGTGTCAGCGATTCGTTAGGGCGTTTCGTCTTCAATCGTTCCAAAAGTTCCTTCATCTCTGGAATCATAGGAACGCGGCGAATGCTCCAATTCTTTGTGCCGGTGTCTGCATCACCGCGAACCGCAATTTCGCCTTTTTCAAAATCGCAGTCAGACCAAGTAATGTTGCGGGCTTCTGAAATACGAAATCCGCCAAGCGCTAAAAACCAGACAAGCTCGGCGCATTTGCGAGAATCTCGTCCGTTGGCATTTTCAATTTCCTTAACAAAGAGTTCAAATTGTTTGGTGTTCGGTAGCGTCAACATTTTGGGGCGGACTTTTGCGCGATCAATGTCCTGTGCGGGATTGCGGTAAAGTGCGCCCGCTTGAATGGCAACCTTAAAAATCGCACGGAAAACGCTCAAAGCACCGTTGTAGCGCGTCGGTGAATACTGGTTGCTGAATTGTGCCGCCCAGGTATTGCATTCACTGGAACTGAACCGGCGCACGTCGCGCTTGGCGATTCCCGGCCATGATTTGATGATGCTGTCCAAAATTTCCGTCCGGTAAAGTTTGGCGGACGGTTTCAAAAGACTGCTCGCTTCGGTTTGTGTTTTGAAAATCGTCGTGCAATCGTCAAATGTCATGCGTCCCCTGAAAACCGATTCGTTTGACTCGGCTGCTTCGCGCTCGTTTTTTTCCAAATCGCCGAGCCGGAGCTTCGCGGTCGTCAGCACGTCGGTTTTAAGAGATTTACGAATCAGCTTGCCTCGAACGCGAATTCGAGCAAAATAATTTCCTGATGGAACGTAACGGATTAGATTTGAGAACTGTGTTTTCTGCCACTCCTTGTCAGAGTCGGCGGTCACGGATGCTGTGTTTGTCATTTTCATGCAATCAGTATCCAATATCAGTATCAGATTGTCAATCCGTTATGTCCAGTTATTACAAAATACATTGTAAATAAACGGTTGGAGAGATGGCCGAGTGGCTGAAGGCGATGGTTTGCTAAACCGTTATACGGCCAAAAGCCGTATCGGGGGTTCGAATCCCCCTCTCTCCGCCATTCTGACTTTTCGTGACTCGTGGTG
>Ga0207933_1000553_pt1 | contig 35599 bp, 25 predicted proteins | sample NGESurdeep092012_4_FD_184488 | JGI IMG/M metagenome (GOLD analysis project Ga0207933, IMG submission 184488) | Arctic peat soil microbial communities from Barrow, Alaska - NGEE Surface sample F53-3 deep-092012 (SPAdes) | ecosystem: Environmental > Terrestrial > Soil > Wetlands > Peat ... | reverse complement strand
CAGGACAAAAACAAAAACCTTCCTGAGAAGGAAAAAGTGTCAGGCATGTGCCCGGTCTGAAATGTCAGGTATCTGCCCGGCCGTACAGGCGGGGAAGAAAGATGAGGCAAGAGGGAGGATTTTTCATGCGGGAGCGCGATTTCGTGCTATCCCACCCTTCCGCGATGAAGCTGCGGAAGGGGTGGGGCAACCAATCTTCTGAGGACACGGAAGAGTTTGGTCACAGGTTGGGCCGTGGTCGCGCATCCATGTCTAAAGCCACGCAAAAGGCGGCCGAGTGTAGATTTCATGGTTAACTATTTTATTTCAGCGACATACGTTGCCGATGAGCATGTGGCGTGCCAAGTTGCTTATTTGCGGTCAATTTTGCACAGAAATCTGTGCCCAAAATAGGAAAAAGATGCACCATCTTAGGTGCGAATTGTAACCTAAACGGACTGAATATCTTATGGGCCGACGGGGGATCTCCATTGATTTTTTCAACAAAACCCCCCTTATCGATCTTGACAACATCGGACCGCACCCAGTGGCAATCTAGTAAAATAGCTGAATGGTTAGAACAAGGAAAACACGCAACTTAAGACAAAAGGCGCCGCTATGGATCTGCCTCTTAGCTGGTGTTTCTGCCGTTGCAATGGTCGCGCTGGTTGTACTGTTCTCGGCGCGCACCGTGCAAGCGGATGCGGGTCTTCCCAGACCAGTCTTCATCGCGTCTGCGGCTCAACCTCAAACGAGTGCAACTCCGGTATCGCTCGCCGCGGCAAAACTCCCGGCAACACTCGCTGTCAAGAAGCCGAGCGATCAGGAGCCTCGGATTCCGCAGAACGCCCCAACCCCGGCCGCCCAGAGCTGGAGCGACAGGATTCATGGAGTCGCCTCCTGGTATGGCGGTGTCTTTAACGGACGCAAGACTGCCAATGGCGAGGTCTATGACATGAACGCCATGACGGCTTGCCACCCGTCGCTTCCCTTTGGCTCGATCGTGCGCGTGGTCAACGTGCACAACCACCGCTCGGTCATGGTCCGGATCACAGATCGCGGCGACCTGGTCGAGGAAGACCGCATTATCGACCTTTCCTATGGCGCGGCCCAAAAGCTTGGCATGACCTGGAACGGCCTTGCCCATGTGGACCTGCAGGTTCTGTCGCTGGGCAAACAGCAAAAGCAGCCGGAACAACAGGTTGCGAGCACCCGCTAGTCAGCCCTCGCTATCAAGATTCCGGGCCTGAGAGCCCGGATTATTTTTGGAGGGGCCAAATCGGGCGTAAGAAGCGGCGATGGTCTTTCTATCGCTTGGCCGCTTGTTGGGGCTGTACGCACTGTACGCAGGGAAATCCGCCTATGCGGCTCTCTCGGCCAGACGGACTTCGGCTGTAGTTCCCTCTACTTTTTGGAGATAGGCGACCAGCTCGAGAAGATTTCGCGCCTGTGGGTTGCCGGTGGCGCTTAGCATGCGCATCAGGCTCTTTGGAGAACGGCGAAGCGCCTTCCCTGCTTTAATGAACCCCACTGTCCCGTTGATGTACTCGCGAAAAACCATCTTTGCCGAATCCAGATCTCCGGCCAGCATGTCGTTGATGGCCTCGCCAAGGAATGCGCGGCGATAATCCTTTTCGCGCAGTTCCTCCACTACAGATTCCCGAAAGCTTCGTGTGAGCGCCATCATCCCTCCAGCTTCTTGCGCCTCTTGTATTCGGTCCAAAGTCGTCGCGCCAGCTGAATATCTTCCTGTTGCCGCCTTTTGCTTCCGCCAGCCAGCAAGACCACTACATCCCTGCCATCGCTCGCAAAGTAGACCCGGTATCCCGGGCCATAATCAAGCCGTAGCGCCGAAACTCCCTCGCCTTCCGGCTTCACAGCAGAGAAGTTCCCTTCGCCGAGCGGGAACACCGCCTTGTCAACTCTTACTCTCGCAACCGGCTCCAGCTTTGAGGTCCACTCGCGGTAATGATTGCGGCCATGCGCGTCCACGTACTCGCGGACATCGATCATCATTCAATGGTAACTCGCGCGTTACTATTTGTCGAGCCAGCGGATAGCACTTCCTCTGTGCGCAAAATGCGGCTTGACAAATCATAACCATTTGGCTATTGTTCTGCCATGCCAGCAGTAGCCGACAATCTCTTCAAGGCTCTCTCCGACCCCACACGTCGAGCGATCTTTGAGCACCTCGCGCGGGACGGGGAGCAGACGGTTCATGCATTAACGGGTCGAGCCGGTGTTTCGCAGCCCGCGGTGTCAAAGCACCTGACGGTGCTGAAGCGGGCAAAGCTTGTCCGGCATCGCCACGAAGGACGCGAAACCCATTACAGTGCTGACCCTCAGGCACTGGCGCCGATGGTGGATTGGCTGAGCTACTACGGCACGTTCTGGCGTGAACGGATCGACCAACTGGAAAAACTTCTGAACTCGCAAAGCTCGTGAACTCGAAAAACCAGTCGCGATTGGAAGGACCGATCAGGACCCGAAAAACAGATCAGGACTCGAAAAAACGATTAAGACTCGAAAATCTGCTGAAAAAGGATGGAAAAAATGACAACTGCTGCTGCCGCAACACAGACTCTTGTGATCGAGCGGGAGATGCCCCATTCGCCGGAGAAAGTCTGGCGCGCCCTCACCGAAACCAGCCTGATTGAGCAATGGCTGATGATGAACGAATTTCAGCCGGTGGTCGGTCACAAGTTCAACTTCCGTTCGACGCCTGTGCCGGGGTGGAACGGAATCATCGATTCCGAAGTGCTGGCTATCGAGCCGAAATCGCGGCTGGCTTACCGCTGGGCCTCGATGGGCCTGGAGACCGTCGTCACATGGACGCTGACGCCCACGGGCAGCGGAACGCATTTGCGCATGGAACAGAGCGGCTTCCCGTCAGAGGACGATCGTGCCTACAAGGGCGCGAAGTACGGATGGACGAACTTCGTCGGCGGGCTGGAGCGCGTGGCCGGGGAGTTGGCCTGACCGGGAAGGCAACACTTATTCGCGTGCGGCCTTGGACTTGGACTTGTTCAGGCCCACGGCCGCGCGAATGAGAGATTTGAGAGCCTTCTCGTTGATCTTCGCGCCTTCGTGGAAGTCGATGGCGCGCCTGACCCTGCCTTCAAGACTGGAATTAAAGAGACCCGCGGGATCGTCAAGAAACGCGCCTTTGGCGAAGGTCATCTTGACGGCCTTCTTGTAGGTCTCGCCGGTCGAGATGATCCCGTCGTGCGACCACACGGGGTTCTCCCACTTCCACTCTTCCGTGCCATCAGGGTCGGCTTGCTTGATCAAAGCGCGCAGGCGGCCAAGCATATCTCCACGCCAGTCGCCGAGCTCCGTGATTCTTGCGTCGATTAGGTTTGCCGCAGATTGGTTTGGCGCAGATTGGCCGGAAGCAGACTTGCTTTTGGCCGACTTGCTCGATTCGGACTTACCTGGGGCCGACTTACTCGCTGCCGTTTTGCGGGCAGTATCGACTCTCCCGGAAGCGCTCTTTTTCACCATAAATGCCGGCTTTCCCCCACCATGAGATTCCTTCCCGGACCTCCGTCAAGCGGCCAGTGTACACGCGGCTAGTGCGTGCAGACGCCGTCGGGCTGCGCAAACGGCTTTTGCAGGTACTGCCGCGCTTCGTTCACCGCTCCCTGGGTGTTGTCATTGGTCTGGACGGCGAGGCGGTACTCGCCGACGGCGCGGTCGCGCTGGCCGGTAATGTCAAAGATTTTGCCGACGGCGATGTGGCTCCACGCCTCGGTCCACGGCGGCTCATCGTCGCCATGCAGAGCGTCGCGGAATGCGTTGACGCTGGCCTGGTAGTTGCATTCGGTAAACAGCACCTCGCCAATGCGATAGCTGGCCAGCGAGCTCTGTGCATTAGCGTCCAGGGCTTTCTTATACTCGGCCAGTGCGCCAAGCAGATCGTTCTGCGCCACCAGTTGCTGGCCCTTCAGGATGGAGATGCGGACCTGCAGGTCCGGCGAGGACTTGAGCACCCAATCGTTGGGATCGACGCTGATACGCCGCGGACGCCCAAAAGTGTCGACGACGTACTGCGTATCGGTGCCAACCACTTCGATCTTCTGGTTGACGGTCTTGCCGTCGGTCTCGATCCGCAGATCGACCGGCATGCGAAACAGGTCGAGATCCTGATTGATCTCGCCGATGGTGCGGAATCCCTTGTTATTGCCCAGCCGGTAGACGGAGTACTTGTTGGCAAAGGTCGGTGCGCCTGTTCCGTCGATCCATTGCGAGAAGAATGGCACCAATTGCTGCTGGCTCTGCGCCTCTGCGACCCTCTCGAAATCGTCGGTTCGAATCGACCCGCCGGCATACTGGCTCAGCGCGCCTTTCAGGATGTCCAGAAAGGCCTTTTCGCCGACCTCCCAGCGCAGCATGTGAAAGATCATGGCGCCCTTTTCGAGCGTCATGGACTGGAACTGGGGCGAGAAAGGATCAAGCCGGCCGACGCTCGATAGTGGCGTGGTGTCATAGGCCAGCGCGCCGGCAGCCACGTCTCCCATCGCGGCTTTCAGGGCGCTTGCGCCGCTCCGGTCCTCCAGATACATCAGCTCGCCGTAGCGCGACATGCCGTTGGTGATCCATGCATCATCAAGTGTTTTTGGGCTGACTTCGAGTCCCCACCACTGGTGGACGATGGTATTTGCCAGCAGCCGCACGCCCGATTTGTCGCCGATCCGCGACCCCATAATGGCTGCCAGCTCGGGCGCATAGACGGCGGGCAAAGTGTCGTCCGGCAGCTCCACAATGTTGATGCGAGGCGTCGGAGGCAAACCGAATTCGTCCGTAAAGTAGTTGTATTCGCTGGTGGCCGTCTGCGCCAGTTGGTTAGCCGAGGCCTGGTGGGTAATGGTCACGTAGACCTTCACGTTGCCCGCGCCCGCTGATACAGGCGGCAGAAACCTGCCGGCGATAACCGTCCCCGGAAATCCCGGCTTCGCCCAGCTGAAGTCGTACTCGTCGCCCGGCTTGCCACTCGCAAGGGTCACGGACTTTGCCGCCCCACTTGCCCCGCTGGCGAATACCCTCATTCCCTGCGGTACGCGGATATGCATCTCGGCGATGAAGCGGTCGGTCATGAATCCGGTCATGGGAAACCAGCGAGCCGGATAGAGCAGGTAAGTAATCGGCTCCTGAATCGCCGCCAGCTTGAGTCCCTCGACCGGCCCATCCTCGTTGCCGGTAATGATGCCGTCATAAACAAAGGTCCAGTGCACAGGCTGGTCGGCGACGAAAGGCGCATTCGGCGTGACCCGGATAGACCCGTCCGCTGTCCGCTCGCCGTCGAGCAGCTTGCCTGCGGCGTCGGAGATCTTGCTCACTTTGAGCGCCGGATGGAAGCCAAACGTGACCACGTCAAGGTTGGCGGGGGCCGTAAAAGTGACCTGGGCCGTGGCCGTAAGGTGGTGCGTGGCTGTATCAAGCTCGGCGTCGATCACGTAGCCCGTGATGTTAAGCGCCGGGCGGGCAATCTGGGCCGCGGCTGGCAGCGAGGCCACTGAAATAAGGGCCACCGCAAGCAGACAAAATGCCGCTTGGGTTACGATGCGCCGGCCGTTAAGCTGGGGGTCTTTCAGGACTCTCTTCATTCGATCGCTCATGGTCTTGCTGTTCTTCACTGGCCTACTCGTTCCTGCCCAAGTTGTTCGTCCGTGTCTGATTTGCTCGTTCGTGCCCGACTTGCTTCTTCCTGTCCGACTTGCTCGTTCCTGGTAAATCTGCGACGGTCTTCAGAGCCTGGCGGCATGCACCGGCGCCGCACAGGCTGCTTCCACCTCTTGCACTACGATAGCGGCTACCCGCTCGATAGCCGTAACTCCGGACGCGGTCGATCCAGACGCCATCGATTCAGACGCGGTCGATCCCGGCCCGGTAATCGCGCCCTGACCGTCCGCATGCACCCGCAACGCCTCCCGAATCGCTCCCAACTCCATTCTCATGGACTCCCGAGCGGGGCCGTCGGGTAGCAGCGGCCTGAGTTGTTCCACAATATTTGCCGCGGTGAAGTCGTGCTGGATCAGCTCCGGAACCACGCGTTTGCCCGCAATCAGGTTGGCCATCGCCACATGCGGCACTTTAACAATCCGCTTGGCGATGGCATAAGTGAGCGGCGAAACCCGATAGACCACGACAAAGGGATTGCCGATCAGGGCTGCTTCCACGGTAGCGGTTCCGCTGGCGACGACCGAGGCACGCGCGTGGAAAAGCACCGCGCGAGCGTCCGAGACGAACCGCACAGAAGAATTTCGTCCGCAAGCCTGCGCAAGTTTAAACACTGAATTCCTCTGCGCCGCATCGAGCGTGGGAGCAAGAGGAATCAGGAACTCGTATCCTCGCGGGGACGAAGCAGAGTCCGCGTCGTTCGGACGACTGCTGGGATCCGGCTTGGGAGGGACGATAGAGCGCGAAGCCTCCAGCATTTGCGGCAGGTTGGCCTCGATCTCGCGCAGTCGGCTACCGGGAAGCAGGCCGATCCATGTGCGAGCCGGATCCAGATTGTTTTCGGCGGCGAACTGCTCTCGGGTAACGGCCGGCTGCGGCAAATCGGCCAGCGGGTGCCCAACAAACTCCGCATCGACGCCGCGGGCACGGTAGTACTGCTCCTCAAAAGGAAAAATAACCAGCATTCGGCGCACGTATTCGCGCACCAGCTTGATCCGGTGCTGCTTCCACGCCCAGAGCTGCGGGCTCACGAAATAGATAACCGGAATTCCCAGCCGATGGAACTCCTTAGCCAGCCGAAAATGGATTTCAGGGAAGTCAATCAGAACCGCCACAGCGGGCCGCCGGTCGCGAATCGCGCGCTTCAACTTGCGGAACTCGCGATAGATGCGTGGCAGATGCAGCACCACTTCCGTCAAGCCCATCACGGCCATGTCTTCAGCGCGCACAACGCACTCAACCCCTGCCGCCGCCATCCGTGCGCCGCCCATTCCAATCAGCTCGGCTGTTTCGCCTTTCGCCGCGAATTGCTGCAGGATTGCGGCCGCAAGCAGAGCGCCGTAGTGCTCGCCGCTGGCTTCGCCTGCCGAGATAAAAATAAGCGGTGTCGTTGATGTTCTAGCCGACTGCATGGGTGAACCCATAATAGCGGCCCCAAATGCACCGCCGGCTTATCAAGGACGGCAAGCGGTGGTACCCTTCCCGATGGAGCAGGAATGGGGGCCACAATGCGCGTGTCTTTAATGGGTTTGGCGATCGCGACTTTAATGTGCGGTTGCGGGTGTTCTGCGGTAGCGCGAGCGCAGACCGCGCCAGCGCCGAAACTCGAACCGCGTAACCCAGGGGCAAGCGCGAGCACCCTTCCGGAAGCGGACAATCCGGTGGCAGACCCCAAGGCGGTCGTCACCTTTGGCCACGCGCGATTCACCGTGCTGACTCCGCAGCTGATTCGCATGGAGTGGTCAGCAGATGAGAAGTTTGAGGATCACGCGTCGTTTGTGTTCATCAACCGGCATCTGCCTGCGCCGGAGTTCGAAGAGACATTCTCAGTCTCTTCAACAGACGCTGGGCCACCGCCACCGAGGGAAGCCGCACAGCCGGTCAATCCTCTAACTCATAGCATCACCATCAAGACGGATGCGCTGACGCTGAGCTACCAGCCCACCGGCGATGGCCATTTCACCGCCGACAATCTCTCCATCACCCTCACCGTCGACGGCAAGCAAGTCGTCTGGCACCCCGGCGACTCAGACCCCGAAAATCTGCAAGGCACAACGCGCACCCTCGACACCGCGCGCGGATCGAAGACAGAAGAACCAATCGGACAGGGCTTGGTCTCGCGTTCAGGCTGGGTTCTGGTGGACGACTCCACACGGCCGCTCTTCGACTCAGCCGATTTTCGTTTTCTCAATGGCGAAAAAAGCGAGTGGCCCTGGGTAATGGAGCGGCCGGCAAACGAAAAGCCAGGCTCCTACACCGACTGGTACTTCTTTGGCTATGGCCACGATTACCAACAGGCGCTGGGCGATTTTGTGAAGGTCGCCGGGCGAATTCCGCTGCCGCCTCGCTTTGCATTCGGCGTTTGGTGGTCGCGCTACTGGGCATACAGCGACGCGCAATTCGATGATCTCGTGCGGGACTTCAAACAGAATGACACGCCGCTCGACGTGCTCGTCATAGATATGGACTGGCACATCAGCGACGAGCAACTCCGCGCCGCTGGCGAGACAGATCAGTCGGGGCAATTGCTCGGCTGGACCGGCTACACGTGGAACAAAGTGCTGTTTCCCGATCCCGACGCGTTTTTGAAAAAGCTGCACGAAGACGGCCTCAAAACGACGATGAATCTGCATCCCGCATCGGGCATCCAGCCGTGGGAGCAGGCGTATCCCGCGATGGCTCGCGCGATGGGAATCGACCCGGCGACGAAGAAATATGTCCCATTCGACCCGACCGACAAAAAGTGGGCGACAAATTATCTGAACCTGGTGCTGCATCCGCTTGAAAAGCAGGGAGTCGATTTCTGGTGGCTCGACTGGCAGCAGCAGTCCACAACAGATCTGCCCGGAGTGAATCCGACCTGGTGGCTGAACTATGTCCACTTTACTGACCAGCAGCGCGAAGGCAAACGCCCTCTGCTGTTTCATCGCTGGGGCGGGTTGGGAAATCACCGCTATCAAATTGGATTTTCAGGCGACACAATTTCAGTCTGGGATTCGCTCGCGTTTCAGCCGTGGTTCACAGCGACGGCGGCCAACGTGGGCTACGCATTCTGGAGCCACGACATCGGCGGCCACATGCCGGGCGCGGTCGATCCCGAACTGTACACGCGATGGATTCAGTTCGGCGTGTTCAGTCCGATTCTCCGCACGCACACTACAAAGAATCCGGATTCGGAGCGGCGCATCTGGGCGTATCCCGAGCCCTATTCCGCCGTGATGCGCAACGCTTACCAACTGCGCGAAGCGATGCAACCCTACCTCTACACCGAGGCGCGACGCACGTACGACACCGGCGTCGCGTTCTTCAGGCCGCTCTATTACGACTGGCCGGAAGACGACGCGGCCTACACAAGCAAGAACGAATATCTCTTTGGCGACCAGATGATCGTTAGTCCCGTGACGGCCCCGGCAGACAATATCACGGGCCTCGCCACCGAAGACGTCTGGCTGCCCAAAGGGGACTGGATCGAGTGGCCAACAGGAAAACATTTCGCCGGGCCAACGAATGTTGATCGCAGCTTCACCATCGATCAGATTCCCCGGTACGTCCGCGCAGGCACGATTATTCCCATGCAGCCGGCGATGCTGCATACGGGTGAAAAATCTGTTGATCCGTTGATTGTGAATGTCTGGCCGCTCGCTCCGGGCGCAAGCTCCAACTACTCCGTCTACGAAGATTCGGGCGTATCGGTCGAATACCAGCGCGGCGTTTTCGCGCGTACTCCCATCACAGCAACGGAAATCGGCGACACTCTACGAGTCGAGATTGGGCCAGTTCAAGGCGGCTATCCCGGAATGTTGAAATCGCGCAGCTACCAGGTGCGCCTTCCAGACGACTGGCCGCCGGCCAGCGTGACCGTAAATGGCAAGCCGGTGGGATTCGCGAAGCCCGGCGAAGCGGGCGGTTGGACGTTCGAGGGAAACACTTTGACGACCGTGATTCCGGTGCCGAGCGGCAGTGTTGCCGCGAAGGCCATCATAGAAATCCGGCGCGCGAATGGCCGCGTTGCGCAGCGCGCGCAGCTCGACGGCTTCGCCGGCGCAATGACGTGCCTGAGCGGAGTCGACGACGCCTTGCAGCAGACCGGGCCCGTTGCGGGGCCCTCCAACGCTCTCGTTGACGCGATGCAGACCGGCGGCTACATCAGCTACTACCCCGACCGCATCGACGCCGAGCTCGCGCACTTTCACCAGGCGCTCGCGAAGGCGCAGGCCGACGTAGCAGGGCTGGACAAAGAATTCGAACAGCGTCTAAGCGATACATCGCGGCGCATCGGCGGATCAACCTCGGCGCCTGCGGACATTGAGAGCGAGAAACAAAAACGCCGCGACGCGCTGCACCGGGCAGAGGCGCTGCTGGCCGAGGCAGCCAAGTAGCCGTGCATCGCGCACTTCATTTTCGGAGCGAAGGCCTCAGTCCTGGCAGCAAGATCCGCTTGTGCGCGGCGCGAAAGCCCAGCGGAGTAAGCACGAAGAGCCCAATCGGCTAGGGCCGCCTACTGCATGAACGGCGGCGGTTCGTCTGCGCTCGGCCCCCAGCTTGCGGGCACCGGCACGTTCAAAATGCGCAGATAGACGCTGAACTGCCCCCGGTGCTGATACCAGTGGCTCAGCATCACGTCGCGAATAAACTGCCCGCGCGGCTGGGCAAACAATTCCTTGTCGCCGGCCATCAAGTGCCAGGATTCCTTCATCGCCGCATCGTCGAATTTAGGCAGCAGGCTGCGAACCGTCACCACGCTTTCGTCGAAGGCCTTCAAGATATCGGCACGGCTGGCAGGCTGCGGAAAATTGAAATTGGTCGGTGCCTGCGCGGGATTGCCCTGCACAAACTGCACAATGCCGCCGGGAACGGTAGCGAGGTGAAGGGCGAGCTGGCCCGCGGTCATGGATTTTTCGTGGGGCTTCCAGGTGAGCTTGTCTTCTGGTAGGCGCTCCAGAAATTTGCGTGTAATGGGCGCCTGGGCTTCAAACTCGGCGAGCATCGACTGAGCGATTGAGTTTGTGGCGACTGCTTCTGCAACGGGCATTGCGAATTTCTCCTTGGCGAACTTGGTAAAGTTGCGGGCACGGTGCCGCCATGCCCCGATCAAAAATGCACAGCATGGACTCGCAAAGCGGTTTCGTAAAATGTTGAGCGAATTGTTGGCTTACGATTTGCTCTTCTCGGCGCGCTTGCGCACATTTTCGTGAATGTGCTTCCAGCCGCCGACGACGCCCTTGCGGTGATCTTCCAGAATGGGGCCGAAGGCCGAGTGGACGAACTTGATCACCGTCTCATCGCCATCCTGGCTAAGCCGGTAGATAACATTGTTCGAGACAGGCTGCGACATGAAGAGTGGCCCGCACAGCTCAAGCAGCGTGGGGCGCTTGATGGATTGCACGGTGGCCCAGTAGTGGCCATTGCCGTCGCCCAGGTCGCGGTACCAGCGACCGCCGGGCACGGGCTCGATCTTCATGTCCATCGACGTTCCATCGGGCCTTGTGCCCGCCGGGCCCAGCTCTTCAAGCAGCGCGGCAAAGGTTACCGCGAGAGAAGCCTTGACGCGGGTCTCCTGCTCGATCTTCAGGGTTAGCGATTCAATATCAGGTGCGGTCAGTGTTGTCATACATCCTCCTTGGGGAATCCTCGTTGTGAACTTTATCTCTGATTACGCCGGCCTGGTCACTTCGCCGGCGGCTTCGAATTTATTTGCGCTTCGGCTCGTTCCTTCACGCGATTCAGTTGATGCCGCCAGTATTGCTCGAACGTTTCAGTCCACTCATGCAGCGGGCGTATGGCCGCGGCGTTGGTACGGTAAAGCCGGTGGCGGCCGTTGCGACGCACACGCACCAGATTGACGCTGCGCAAGACACCAAGGTGCTTTGAAACCGACGGCTGATCGAGACCTATGGCCGTGACGATTTCGCCCACCGGGCGCTCTTCGTGCGCCAGATAAAGCAAAATCTGCCGCCGACGCGGCTCAGCAACAGCATTGAAAGCGTCGGAAGTAGTCGCGGCCCTTGCCATGGAAAGAACAATACATTCCCATATGGGAATATGTCAAGCCCAAAATTTGTGACTTTCGTTCTGCCCCTCATACGCACCGCCTTTGCCCCCTGCGCCCGCGCAATTTACCATCCGTCGCATGGCCATCAATCGCAGAGCCTTTCTGAACGCCTGCACCAGCGCGGGAATCGCCTCCCCGCTGCTACCGGGAATTCTGTACACGCTCGCAGCGCAGGCGCAGGAATCCGCTCCCGCGGGAAGCACAGCGGCGACTCCAAATACGACCCCAACCACCGGCCCAAGTTCAGCTGCAGAAGCCAAGCCGCCTGCACTACTCAAAATCACATCCCAGATGCTCGACCAGGCTGCAGTGCTGGCTGGCGTGGGTCCGTTCACGGCCGAGCAGAAGAAGATGATGCTTAGTGGGCTGAACGATCAGCGCGATGCGTACGCACAGATTCGCGCGCTGAAGATTGCCAATGACGTTCCGCCGGCATTTGTATTTCATCCTGCTCCGCCGGCCAAGCCTGCAGAGAGTCGCGTTGCCTACGAGGGTGTGGCGCCGCAATTGATCTTTAACGACTCGGAATCAGGCGGGCCGGCAGCCCCCGCGAACATCGAGGACCTTGCGTTCGCTACCATTCTCGAACTGGCCAGCCTCATCTGGCATCGCAAGATCACGTCGGTAGCTCTGACGCAGATGTACATCGATCGCCTCAAGCGCTATGACCCGACGCTGCATTTCGTGATCACTCTGCTTGAAGATCGCGCGCTGGCTCAGGCTAAAGCCGCCGATGAGGATCTTGAAAACGGCCTTTATCGCGGCCCGTTGCATGGCATTCCCTGGGGCGCGAAGGATTTGCTCGCTGTAAAAGGCTATCCGACGACGTGGGGCGCGGGCGGCTTTGAGCAACAGACATTCAAAGAAGACGCCACCGTAGTCCAGCGCCTGGATGCAGCGGGCGCTGTGCTTGTCGCGAAGTTCTCTCTCGGCGCGCTGGCCATGGGCGACAAATGGTTTGGCGGGCGCACGCGCAATCCGTGGAATCCCGCGCTGGGTTCAAGCGGATCGTCAGCAGGCTCGGCGAGCGCCGTGGCGGCTGGCTGCGTCGGCTTCGCGCTTGGTTCGGAGACGCTGGGTTCGATCGCGTCGCCCTCCACGCGCTGCGGTGCGACGGGGTTGCGGCCGAGCTTCGGCATGGTGCCGCGCACCGGCGCCATGGCGCTGAGCTGGACGATGGACAAGCTCGGGCCAATCTGCCGCTCAGTCGACGATTGCGCGTTGGTGCTCGACGTAATTCATGGCCCTGACGGCAAGGATCTTTCGGCAGGAGCCAGCATTGACTTCAACTGGAATCCGGATTTCGATTGGCGCTCGCTGCGCGTCGGCTACTTCAAGAGCGATTTCGATCCGCTGCCCGCGCTAACGCTGAAAGATGCGGCGCCGAACGAGACAGCCGACGAGACGAAAAGTCGCGAGGATGCAAATACAGCTGCGCAGGACGATTACGCGCGGCGCACATACGACAAAAAATACGAGCAGGCCGCGCTGGACAAACTCACAAAGATGGGCGTCAACCTCATTCCCGTCGAGCTCCCGAAGCTGCCGTGGGGCGAGATGATCCCGCTGCTCACGGCCGAGGCCGCCGCGGCATTCGACCACCTGACCATGAACGGCCGCGATAGCCTGCTCACCGAGCAGGGACCGGAGGACTGGCCAAACGACTTCCGCATCGCGCGATTTTATCCCGCAGTGGAATACATCCAGGCCAACCGAGCGCGGACGATCGGCGTGCGCCAGTTTGCAAAACTGTTTGAAAAAGTGGATGTGATCGTCACGCCTTCAACCGAAGAGCAGTTGATCGCCACAAATATGACCGGCAATCCCGCTGTGATTTTGCCCAATGGCCTGCGCGGCACAGACGCTCCTGCGCCACCCGCGATCGACGATGGCAACCACGACAATATCGGCGGCCCCGGCACGCCGGTTTCGCTCACGTTTCTTGGCGGACTCTACCAGGACGCAAAACTTGCAGCCTTTGCGCGCGCCTACGAGCAGGTTGCGGGGTTCAACATGGTGCATCCGAAGCTGAGCTGAGGTGCGTGCATGCGCGGGAAGCGTACACGCGGCAGTTGATTGCGGCCACGCCGGAGTTGCCAGCCGGCGCGGCCCGATTGGTTAGAGCGCTACTTAGGTTGGGCCTGAACGCCCGAAGGCGGCGGGGGCGGCGGGGTCTGCGCAGGTGCAGAGGGTTGAGATGGCGCGGAAGCGACCGGTGCAGCTGGCTGAGTTGCCGGTGCCGAAGGCGCCGCGTTCGGTGGAGCGCTTGCGCCGGGATGCGGCGGCATCTGTGGCATGGAACGATTGCCGGGCATCATGGGTGGATGCGGCTGCTGCATGTCGGTCACATCCACCAGCTCCACATCGAAGATGAGGTCAGACTTGGCCGGAATGCCGGGGTGGTCAGGGCGGTCAGCCATGGCACGGGTTCCGTACGCCATCTGCCAGGGAATAAAGATGCGGCGCTTGCCGCCTATCTTCATGCCTTCAAGTCCGTAGTCGAAGCCGGGGATGACGCGGCCCACACCTTGCGGAATCGCGATCGGCTCAGGATCGCCCATGACGGGCTTTCCGTCCGGGCCGATCACGGGTTTGCCGTCGGGACCCCTCTTGGGCTGCTTGTGGTCGTCCCACGAATCGAATTTGATGCCGTCGGCCGCGCGCCATCCGGTGTACTTCAGATGCCAGAGCTTGCCGGTCTCTCCAGCGGCGCCTGTGCCAACCTTGATGTCTTCATAGCGCAGGGCGAAAGGCATTTTCACCGGACCGTGCATAACTTTGGGTACGCCCGCAGGCAGCTTGATCCAGGGCTGAGGTTCGGCAGCGGTCGGAACGGCAGCAGCGGTGACTGGCTTGGCCGACGATGAAGCAGGCTTCGTAGCGGTTGCGGGCTTCGCGGCGGTTGCGGGCTTTGCGGCGGGAGTTTGAGCGACGACAGAGGTAGCAAATGCCGCGACGGACAGGATGAGAGCAAAACGATTCATGGCGAGAAAAGTCTCCGGTTGAATTACCCATGCGAGTTTATCAGGCTGGAGGCGGTGAGGGCTCGCGTCAGGCGATCAACATTCCAGCAACATTGCAGCCAGGAGCGCGGTGCGCGGGGCAAGATGCTCCAGCAGAACCGACTCGTGGCGCGCGTGTGCGCCTTCGCCTACGGCGCCCATGCCGTCGAGCGTAGGGATTCCGATGGCGGCTGTGAAGTTTCCATCGGAGCCGCCGCCGGTCGCGGCTTCGTCGAGGGCAAAGCCAAGATCTTTGGCGAGCGCCTGCGCTCGGCGGAAGAGGCGGACTGTTCCGGACCTGCGCTCCATTGGCGGGCGATTAAAGCCGCCGGTTACGGTGAGCGTGCAGCGCGGGTCTTGAGCTTTGAGGGCGGCAAATTTGCGCTCGATGCGCGGCTCGTCGGAGCGGCGCACGATGCGAGCTTCAACTTCGGCCCATGCGTGCGCTGGAATCACATTGCTCTTGGTGCCGCCGGCTGCGACACCGACGGACACGGTGAGCCCGCGCTTGAGGTCGCTCCAGCCGCTGACTTTTTCAATCACGCGGGCCAGCTCGCGAATCGCGTTCGCACCTTTTTCAAAGTCCACACCGGCGTGGGCTGCAACACCCGCGACCTCAATGCGCCAGTTGCCAATTCCCTTGCGGGCTGTTTTGTAGGCGAGACCTTGCGCAGGCTCGAGGACGTAAACGGCGGAGCAGGTTTTGGCGATTTTTTCGGTGGTTGGTCGCGAAACAGGGCTGCCAATTTCTTCGTCGCCGTTGAGTAGGAGCAGGATCTCGCGCTTCAAAAGGCCGGCTTCAGCGAGCAACTCGAGAGCGGTGAAAGCCATGGCGACGCCCACCTTCATGTCCAGCGTTCCGGGGCCCCAAAGACGGCCTTTACTGACGCGGCAGGGCATGGTCTTGAGCGTGCCGAGAGGCCAGACCGTATCCAGATGGCCGAGCAGCAGGATTGGCTTTAGCGCGGGCGCGGCGGGTTTTTGAGGGCCGAATCTGAGCTCGAGTACATTGCCGAAAACGGGTTGACGGTGGATTTTTGCACGGCTTCCCAATTGACGACCGCGCGCGGCGGCCAGGGTAAGGCAGGCATCAACCGCCGCTTTGTTGTCAGAGGGCGATTCGGCCTTAACCAGCTCACGGGCAAACGCGATCAGGCTCGGCTGCTTGCGCCGGGCGCCGGCAAGCAGAGCACCCAAGGGAATCTCCGCGTTGGCTGGCAATGGCATTCGTCCCTATTTCGTTGGATTTCTTTTAGTTTCCTTGCAGTGACTCCTTGATTCTACGCCAGTTAGGGCTCAGCGGCTGCGGCGTAATCAAGGAGGTTCGTGAGGACGCATGAACGCATGGTGTGGCAAAAATGACACACAACGGAAATCCGGGATGGCGTCTACGCTATAGACGACAAAGGTTTACAAGGTAGAGAGGCATATTGGGTCAGCGAGCAAACCAACCAGCGCACCACGAACAGACGATTGCGGCGCCGCTGGAGTTTGCGGGCGTGGGACTGCACTCGGGTGCGCCGGTGACCATGCGCCTCTTGCCGGCGGCCGCCGGTTCGGGCATCGTCTTCCGGCGCACGGATCTTGACAACTTTGAGATCCCCGCGAATGGCCGCAACGTGGCCAAGGTGAGCTACGCAACCAGCTTGATGCGGCAGAGCGTGCTCATCTCAACGACCGAGCACCTGCTGTCAGCCTGCATCGGCATGGGCGTGGACAACGTGATTGTCGAGATCGACAATCTTGAGCTGCCCATTCTGGACGGCAGCGCATTGCCGTATGTGGAGGCGATCCGGGAAGTTGGATTCCGCGAGCAGCGGCGCCGGCGCGAGACGCTGCGCGTGCTGCATCCTGTGGAGGTTCGCGAGGGCGACAAGTTTATTGGCGTCTATCCGGGCCAGGGTTATCGAGTCTCCTACACCATCGACTTTCCCGCGCCCATCGGCCGGCAAGAGACCTGCATCGATCTGGCTGCGGAGACGTATGGGACCGAGATTGCGCCCGCGCGAACGTTTGGCTACAAGGCGGACGAGCGCAAGCTGCGCGACATGGGGCTGATTCGCGGCGCAAGCGCGGAGAACGCCATCATCCTGGGAACGAACGGACCGGAAAACGGGCCGCTGCGGTTCCCCGACGAATATGTGAGGCACAAGGTACTGGATCTGATTGGCGATCTGGCGCTTGCAGGACGAAGGATTGAGGGCCATGTGGTGGCTGTCCGAGCGGGGCACGCCATGCACACCGCATGCGTCGCACGACTGCTCAAGGACCGTTCAGCTTGGGAGCTGGCCCATGTGCCGGTTGAATCCGCCGCCGCTGCCGAGGCTCAGCATCAGGCCAACGGCGGCGTTGGCGAAGCTGCTTTGGCGGGCGCGTAACGCGCTAATTTCCTCTTCGTTGAAAGAGGGCAGCTCTCTTAGCAAAAAATGCTAGAGCTGTTTCAAAAATGGTCGTATAGAATCCGACTGTTATCCCTCAGGGGTTAAAACCCCATAATTATGTTGCCTTTTTCGGCCCGGCTAAAGCCGTGCCCTTGTTACAAAGCCGATTTTTGAACACGCTCCAAGAGATCTGGCGCGGCTAAAGCCGTGCGGTTGTTACAAAGCCGATTTTTGAAACACGCTCTACAAAGTCATTTCAATTTTCGACAAGTTCGATCGCGACGGCCGTTGCTTCGCCTCCGCCAATGCAGATCGAGGCAACGCCTCTGCGAAGTTTGCGCTGCGAGAGCGCCGCAAGCAGCGTAACGAGAATGCGCGCGCCCGATGCGCCGATGGGATGGCCAAGTGCGCACGCGCCGCCGTGGACGTTGACTTTTTCATGGGGAATGCCGAGGTCGCGCATCGCCGCCATTGCGACAACGGCGAAGGCCTCGTTGATTTCGAATAGGGCAACCTCCGATAGTGACCAGCCAGTAAGTTCTAGCAAGCGCCGAATGGCGCCGATGGGCGCGGTGGGAAAGAGCGCGGGCGTGTTTGCGTATGTAGAGTGCGCGGCGACGATTGCACGTGGCTTGAGGCCGCGGCGGTCGGCTTCAGAGCGGCGCATGAGCACCAGCGCGGCGGCACCGTCGGAGATTGCGCTGGAGTTTGCGGCAGTTACTGTTCCATCTTCGCGAAAGGCCGGCTTGAGGTGCGGAATCTTCTCAGGAGTGGCTTTGAGCGGGAGCTCGTCGTGACTGACGATCCGGTCGATATTCGTGGCCCCGGCGGTCTTGCCTGCCTTCACAGTGAGCGGAACGATTTCGTTGGAAAAGCTGCCGTCGGCGGTGGCCTTCTGCGCCCGTGCGAGCGATGTGAGCGCGAATTCGTCCTGCGCGGGCCGGGAAAGGGCGTAGCTCTGCGCGCAGTCTTCGGCGTAGGCTCCCATGAGCCGGCCTTTGTCGTACGCGTCTTCCAGGCCATCGAGAAACATATGGTCGAGAATACGGCCGTGGCCCATGCGATAGCCGGCACGGGCTCGGTCGAGCAGATACGGAGCATTGCTCATGCTCTCCATGCCGCCGGCGACGACGATCTTCGCGCTGCCCGCAAGAAGCATGTCGTGCGCGAGCATGACCGCCTTCATCCCAGACCCGCACATTTTGTTGATCGTGACTGCGCCGGTTGAAGCTGGTAGTCCCGCGCCGAGAGCGGCCTGCCGTGCCGGAGCCTGGCCGAGGCCTGCGGGCAGCACGCATCCGAAAATAACTTCGTCGACCGCATCGGAAGAAACTCCGGCGCGCTCGACGGCTGCGCGAATGGCGGCTGCGCCGAGTTGCGGAGCAGTGAGATCTTTGAAGTCGCCCTGAAATGCGCCGATGGGCGTGCGCGCGGAACCGACAATGACGATGGGATCAGGCACGATGGGATGGGATGAGGACATTCACGCTCCCAGAAAAAGGCATCGTCCCTACGGGGACTCCAGATGCTTCTTCCTCGTCTCCCCACGCTAAAGCGCGGGGCTAACAATCATTGTGCCTACGGCGCGGTTGGGCTGCCATTGGAAACAGAATCTCGGCTCCAACTTACCAGATTAGCGGGGCGCCATGCGCAGCGCACCGTCGAGGCGGATGGTTTCGCCGTTGAGCATGGTGTTTTCACAGATGTGCTTCACCAGAGCGGCAAACTCCGCAGGCTGGCCAAGGCGAGCGGGAAATGGAACGCTTTTGCCGAGCGCTTCCTGCACCTCCGGCGAGAAACCGGCTACCATGGGCGTCTCGAAGACTCCGGGGGCGATAGTGACGACGCGAATGCCGAAACGCGCCAGCTCGCGCGCAACGGGCAGCGTGAGCGCGACGACACCACCCTTTGAGGCTGCATAGGCAGCCTGACCAATCTGGCCTTCGAATGCCGCGATGGAGGCGGAGTTAATGATTACGCCGCGCTCGCCATCGTCGCCGGGAGTTTGATTGGCGATTGCCGCGGCGGCCAGGCGAATCATGTTAAAGGTGCCGACGAGGTTGATGTTGACGGCTTTTGCGAAAGCCTCGAGGCGATGCGGACCTTCGCGGCCGATGACTTTTTCGGAGGGAGCGATTCCCGCGCAGTTGACGAGCACGTGCAAATGACCAAAGGCTTCGAGCGCGAGATCGACCGCGGCCTGCGCGTCGTGCTCGCTGGTCACGTCTGTAAGAGCGAAGCGGGTATTAGCGCCCAGTTCAACGGCCAAGGCCTCGCCTGCTGTGCGATTGGTGTCGGCGATGACGACAGAGGCACCTTCACTGACGAGGAGCCGCGCTGTAGCCGCGCCGAGGCCGGATGCGCCACCAGTGATAAGAAAGATGTGATTCCTGACTTGCATGAGAATATGCGGGATGGTTCAGGTCCCGAGCGCAGCATATCATTCAAAAGAGCATTTGTGATCGGGCTGGTCACTCGTTCGCGAAATAGGGTTCGCGAAATGGGGCTCACAAAATAGAAGTTCGAGGCATCCGGCTATGAATTCAACGACGACAAGCGCGCCCCTCACGCAATTGAGCGAAGAAGAAACGCTGTTCAGAGAAACCGTGCGGCAGTTTGCCCGCGATGAGGTTGCGCCTCTGGCCCGCCGCATGGACGAAGAACAGCAGATGGACGCGGGGCTATTGCGCAGGCTCTTCGAGCTCGGCCTGATGGGGATCGAGATTCCCGAAGAGTTCGGAGGCAGCGGCGGATCTTTCTTTGATTCTGTGCTGGCTGTGGAGATGCTTTCGGCCGTCGACCCCGCAGTCGCGCTGGTAGTGGACGTACAGAACACGCTGGTTGCCAGCGTGCTGCTGCGTTGGGGAACGATCGACCAGAAGCGCAGGTACCTTCCCAGGCTGGCAGTGGACACGGTTGGCGCCTACGCGTTGAGCGAAGCGGCCTCTGGGTCGGATGCGTTTGCGCTGCAAACTCGCGCAGAAAAGCGCGGCGGCGATTATGTGCTGACCGGACGGAAACTCTGGATCAGCAATGCCAAGGAAGCCGGACTGTTCATCCTATTTGCAACGGTGGACGCGAGCGCCGGCTACAAGGGCATCACCGCATTCCTCGTGGAAAAAGGCGCATCGGGATTCACCGTCGGCCGAAAGGAAGACAAGCTTGGAATTCGTGCGTCGAGCACGTGCGAGCTGATTCTGGAGGAATGCGCGATTCCGCCATCGCAGGTTTTGGGCGAGGTGGGCAACGGCTACAAGATTGCGATGGAGTCGCTGAATGGCGGGCGAATCGGAATCGGCGCGCAGTTGCTGGGACTGGCTGAGGGCGCATGGGGGCACGCAGTAAAGCACGCCAAGGAGCGCAAACAATTCGGCAAACCTATTGCAGAGTTCCAGGCCATGCAGTTTCAGCTTGCGGAGATGGCCACGGATATTGAGGCCGCGCGACTGCTGGTCTACAACGCCGCGCGACTGAAGGAAGCGGGGCAGGAACACCGCAAGGAAGCGGCCATGTGCAAATACTTTGCGTCGCAGGTGGCTGAGCGCGTAGCGAGCCTCGCGATAGAGGTTCTGGGAGGGGCAGGATTTGTGAAGGAGTCGCCCGTCGAGAAGCTCTATCGAGACGCAAAAATCGGTACGATTTACGAAGGCACCTCCTTCATGCAATTGGCAGCGATTGCGAAGGCAGTTTTGTAGGTTACCTGGCACCAGTGGATGTGGCGCCCGTCACTTCGAGGTTGGCAGGCCCGACCGGAGGCCAACTCGAGGGCCAACGTGCAGATCCTGACTCGTCCGCCCTGATTAAAGCTGATGTAATTGATAGATTCCGTATAGACTTTCGCGCTAAATCCCCAACATCCCCGACACTTGACTGCGCGACTGGTGTGCCAGGACAGAGCAGATGACACAAAAGTGGCATTACGCATCCGACCCTAAATCACACGATAGTAACGTACAGTAACCTTCATTAGTACCCTCACTTATGCCTATACTTGACCACATTAGTAATCCTTAAGATGATTACCTTTGTGTGCCTTGGCGTTAAGTCTCGTACGCGCGCCGATGAGGTTTTGGCAAGCGTTCGGAGGGATAATGCGCCATTTGAAATTTAGTCTGATTGGGTTGCTCTCTTTTTGCAGCGGCCTCGTGCTCAGCGGATGTGGCGGAAGTCTTGCCGCTACGAATACTGCGCTTGGAACGCTTGCGATCTCGTCCAGCACGGTGGACTTTGGTCAAGTGGCTGTCGGCAAAACGGTGAGCACGAGCATCACCGCTTCGAACCAGGGATCGGCGGCAATACAGATCTCTCAGCTCAATTTGACTGGGCAGTCCTTTTCCATGAGTGCTGGAAACAGTTTGCCCATCACGGTCGCCGGGAACAGCAGCGTCACGTTGAACGTCCAGTTCGCGCCTGCGGCGTCAGGTACGGCGTCAGGCCAGCTCACGATCGCCAGCAACGCCACAGGCGAATCCTCGGCCTCCGTCGCCCTGAGCGGCATGGGAGTGCCGGTGTTGACGGGGCTTACGTGTGTGAACGGATCCATCCTGGGAAGCGCGGCGGACGCTTGCACTTTGAGCCTGAATACCGCGGCCGGAAGCAACGGCCTGGTAGTTAGCCTGACTAGCAACGACAGCGCGGTGGTGGTTCCTGCTTCAGTTACCGTATCTGCCGGAGCGAACAGCGCAAATTTCACCGCGAACGCCTCCGCGGTTACGGCAACGCAGGCCGCAACATTGACCGCCAGCGTGGGCGGTGTGGCGGAGACCTTCGCGGTTCAGTTGGACGCGGCGACACCGATTCTCGCAATCAACGCCACCAGCGTGACGTTTGGCAGCGTGCCCGTGGGCTCCCCTGCGACACATTCCCTGGTGCTTTCCTCGACAGGCACGATGCCGGTGACCGTAAGTGCGGCAGCCCTGACGGGAGCCGGCTTTTCACTCTCGGGAGGAGGTCTGCCCGTGACGCTGGCCCCCGGGCAAACGGCAACGCTCAATGTGCAGTTCGATCCGACTGCCGCGGGTGGAGGTACGGGCAAGCTGTCACTGACCAGCAATTCCTCCAACGGAAGCTCGATGGTGATCAACCTGAGCGGCACCGGCGTGCCGGTGGTGGCTGGTCTGAGCTGCGTCAATGGGTCAATCACCGGATCGGGAACCGATAGCTGCACGGTGACGTTGAACGCAGCCGCGGCAAGCGGCGGATTCACGGTAAGTCTCGCCAGCAACAATGCGCTGGTGAGCGTGCCCACGTCGGTGACCGTGGCCGCGGGCGCAAGCAGCGTCAACTTCACTGCGAATGTCTCCCCGGTCAGTTCGACCGAGGCGGCGATGTTGACAGCCAGCACGGGCGGTGGAGCGACGACATTTTCCCTGCAACTGGTTGCCTCGGCGCCGAAACTGACTTTGAGTTTGCCGGCCATTTCATTTGGGAATGTAAGCGTGAATACGGCGACGAAGCAGCCGCTCACTCTTTCTTCGACGGGAAATTCACCGCTGACGATCAGCGCGCTGTCGCTCACTGGAGCCGGCTTCGCAGCCAGTGGAGCGACGTTCCCGATGACCCTGAATCCCAATCAAACTGTGACGCTCAACGTTCAATTCGATCCAACCGCGGCGGGAACAGCTTCAGGCTCATTGACCTTGAGCAGCAACTCTACGACGGGAGCTTCCACGGCCGTCAGCCTGAGCGGCACGGGAGTGCCTGCGCTGACCGGCCTGAGTTGCGCCAGCGCGTCATTGACTGGGGCAGGAACCGATAGCTGCACGGTGACACTGAACGTACCAGCGGGCACCGGCGGATTTGCCGTAAACCTGGCCAGCAACAACCTGGCAGTTACCATGCCGGCGTCAGTGACTGTGGCCGGGGGCGCCACCAGCGCAACGTTTTCGACGACCGTATTGGCCGTAAACGTGGCGCAGGCTGTGACCTTGTCAGCCTCCGCAAACGGCGTCGTGCAGACTTTCGGCCTGCAATTGGGAGCGTCGACAATTGCGCTCAACGTCAGTTCGACCAGCCTGACTTTCGGCAATGTGAACGTGAATACGGCCGCGACGCAGACCGTGACACTGTCTTCGGGCTCAACCTCGGCGGTGACTATCACCGCAGCAACTGCGATCGGAAGCGGCTTTACCGTTTCCGGAGTGACATTCCCGATCACATTGACTGGCAGTCAGACGGCCACGCTCACCGTGAAGTTCGATCCCACTGTGGCCGGGGCAGCTTCGGGTTCTCTCGCCATCACCAGCGACGCCTCGAGCGGTAGCTCGTTCGCGATCAGCCTGAGCGGCACTGGAGTTCCAGCGTTGGCCGCTCTGACTTGCGCCAGCGGGTCACTTACCGGAGCGGGAACCGACAGTTGCACCGTAACACTGAACGTGGCGGCAGCCGGCGGCGGATTGGCCGTGAACCTGGCAAGCAACAATTCGGCGGTCACGGTGCCGGCTACGGTGACTGTGCCTGCGGGATCTGCAACAGGCAGCTTCACCGCGACAATCTCGGCGGTCAGCACCGCACAGCCCGTTACCTTGAGCGCAAGCACGACCGGTGCGGCGAAGACCTTCGTATTGCAACTGGGAACCAGTACAGCCACGCTTGGCGTGAGCGCCGGAAGCATCGGATTCGGCAGTGTCAACGTGAATACGGCTACGACGCAGTCGGTAACGTTGTCCTCAACCGGCACGGTGGCCGTGACCATCAGCGCTGGAACAGTGGCCGGGTCAGGCTTCACCGTTTCGGGTGCGACGTTCCCGCTGACACTTAACCCGAATTCGACCGCGACACTGACCGTGAAATTTGATCCCACGACCGCGGGTGCGGATACGGGCTCCTTAACTTTGACCAGCAACTCATCGAGCGGAACATCGACCGTGGTGAGCCTGAGCGGGTCAGGTACGCCGGTGTTGAGCGGGTTGAGCTGCACCAGCGCATCGATGACCACTGCGGGGACCGATAGCTGCACCGTAGCGCTGAATGTTGCGGCGGCCAGCGGCGGGTTCGCTGTCGGCGTTGCCAGCAACAACTCCGCAGTCACGGTGCCGGCCTCTGTTACCGTAGCCGCGGGAGCCACGACGGCTAGCTTTACTGCCACCGTGTTGTCGGTCAGCACCGCACAGACCGTTACCTTGACCGCCAGCGCCAACAGTGTGGCTGAGACCTTTTCCCTGCAGTTGGGCGCGGGCGTGCCCACGCTGAGCATCAACGCCACGACCCTCACATTCGGTGATGTGAATCTGAACACACCCGCAACGCAGTCGGTGACTCTATCTTCAACCGGAACCGTGGCAGTGACCGTTAGCTCAGTTACACTCAGCGGGACGGGATTTACGATTTCCGGCGCCACCTTCCCAGTTACATTGAGCCCGACTCAGACGGTAACGCTCAGCGTGCAGTTCGATCCCACCGTGGCAGGAGCCGCGACGGGCACACTGACGGTCGTCAGCACCTCGTCGACGAATCCGACCGCAATCATAGGACTGAGCGGGACTGGCATATCGGGAACCTATGACGTCGACTTGAGTTGGGACGCGCCCACGAGCTCGACAGACCCGGTGGCCGGCTACAACGTCTACCGGTCACCGAGCGGCACCCCCGCGTACCAGCAAATAAACACCGCGGTCGTGACCCAGACGACCTATGTGGACGCCTCGGTCCAGAATGGCCAGACCTACGATTACATAGTAGAGAGCGTCGATCCATCCGGCATCGAAAGCGCCCCCTCAAATACGGCCGCCGTAATCGTTCCATAGATCTTAAGCTCACAAAAAGGAACGGGGCTCGTCAAAAGGGGCCTGACTCGGGTCCCTTTTGTTATTGCGACAGCTTGCGAAGTGGCGTGAGGAACAAAGCAAGCGGGATTCGCCCCGCGAACGGATACTTCTTGCGCAGCCGGGAATAAGTTACATAGACCGAGGCCGCCCCGCGGGAAAGACGGCTCACGGTCTTTACTGCTCACCAGGCGCGAAGATCAATTGTTTGAAAAGTATTCAAGAGTCAACTCCAATTCGATCTCTTTGGCACGGCAATTGCTACTAGCATCGTACAAAGCTGCACTTAGAAGCCTATTACTTATCTTCAAAATGAATTCATAACTGCGACTAATGTAGCGAGACTTCTACAAAAATAGCTTACTGAACTAACGAAGCAATTAGATTCTGCCGATAACTTCATCTGACCAGGATTTACATTGCGTGCCCGAATAGGAAGGCAGCGTGGATAGATACGATAGGTTAGCTGTGTTGCTTGCATAAGTGACGAGGCACCGCCCTCGCCGATTGCGACCAGTAGGCAAGAGCTTAACTTATACCCGCCGAAGCCAATCTTAGGCGAGTGTTTCAGAAATCCCTTTGCCAAGGTAGCGCCACAGAGGCGCGAGAGTGTCGTGCGATCCGGAACTTATTTGTTCTGGCGGATGGCGCAGGTTTATCGGACTGGCTGGCTCGAGCGAGCATCCAGGCATGAGCAGTCACATGGCTGCAAGCCATGAAATAACCCGATTCATCGATGGGTGCATAAGTGATTAAATTACGCGATAACTTTCTTTGCTCTCCGTTGAAATATGAAGTTAGCACGCCAATGGCCGCTAATTGCGACCTTTCACGACGGAATGCGCTTCTTCGTGTTCCTTTCTCAAAGCCGCGCTGCGCCCTTCGAGCTTTCTTTTTGTATGTCATTATTCTGCTCTGCCTGGGCGGAGAGCCTGTTAGTGCCGCTATCAGGACACGAATCCTGCAGTCATCTCCGAGCTCAGTTAGTTTTGGAGGAGTATCGCTGGGAACAAAGGCCAGCGCGAGCGTATCTCTCGTCAACGAGGGCACGGCGGCAGTGACAGTTTCGAAGATCAACGTCTCGGGAAGGGCCTTCTCTGTCAGCGGCGAAGGTAGTCTCCCGATCTCGATTGCCGCAGGTCGCGAAGTTACCTTGAACATTGGCTTCTATCCGACTGTGAGCGGCGCTACTTCGGGTCACCTTACGATTACCGGCCATGCTTCAGCGAACGAAACGATAGTGGTCGGCCTTAGCGGTACAGGACATTCGGTGAGCGCTCCGGCCGTAACTGCCCTGAGTTGCGCAAGCGCGTCGATGACCGGAGCGGGAACCGACAGCTGCACCGTAACATTGAACGCTGCCGCCGCCAGCGGCGGGCTCCCCGTCAGCGTGGCCAGCAGCAACTCCGCGGTCTCCGTGCCGGCTACTGTAACTGTCGCCGCGGGATCTACGACTGGCAGCTTTACCGCGACAGTCTCGGCAGTCAGTACCGCTCAGGCGGTCACACTGACCGCCAGCACCAACAGTGTTGCCAAAACCTTCGCCCTGCAGTTGGGCACGGCGGTGGCGACGCTGAACGTGAACGCCACAACGATTGCCTTTGGCAATGTGAATTTGAACTCCCCAGCGACACAGACACTGATCCTGACGTCGACGGGCATGGCGGCGGTGACCGTCAGCAGAGCCACCGTGACCGGAAGCGGCTTCACAGTCTCCGGAGGCAGCTTTCCAATCACGCTGAACCCGAATCAGACGGCAACGCTCAACGTGCAGTTCGACGCCACAGTGGCTGGGGCGGCGACCGGCCAGCTCACCATCACCAGCAACTCCTCCACGGGATCTTCCGCGGTCGTCAGCTTGAGCGGAACCGGTGCGGCGGTCTCCTACAAGGTCAATTTGAGCTGGAACGCGCCGGCCAGTTCGCCTGAGCCCGTCGCGGGATATAGCGTTTATCGCGCACCGAGAGGAAGCTCTTCGTACGCGCAGTTGAATTCGGCCGTCATGACTCAGACGACCTACACGGACACTAACGTTCAGAACGGCCAGACTTACAACTACATTGTCGAAAGCGTTGACGCCTCCGGAATCCAAAGCGTGCCGTCGAATACGACCGTCATTCCGATTCCGTAGCCGCACAACCAGACAAAGGACGGGGCTGAAGCGAAGGGGTAACTTACCCCTCCGCTTGCCCGCAAGAAACAATCAGAGCGGGGAGGATCGCGCGGCTTGGGGCGGCGTCTCGACCGGTATCGTGGCGAGATGTCATTTTTCCACAGGGAAATTTATACGCAGCTATGAATAAGTTACATGCGCAGAGGGGGCTAACCGCACGAGCGAGTCCTCCTGCGATTTCGGACTAGCTGGCCTGAACACCCGTTCTATGAACGGTATGGGGAAATCCACAGCCGATGCGCCTGCTTTGGCCCCGGGATTGCCGACAGGAGGAGTTCAATCTAAATAAGAAGCCGCTCTCGATCGCGGTATGTCCCTTCATTCTTGACGGCCGGCGGCTGGAATAGACGATTCCGCGGTCGGTTCATTGATGAGTAGTTTGCGGTTTTTCCACAGCAACGCGGAACTGATATTCAGAAATACTTCCGCAATTACAACCGTCTTTGTAACTCGACTCTGCGAGGATGCTTTCAGGAATGGTTCAGGTGACTCGCATCGGACGCTTGAAAGAAGACATTGGTCATAAATTCCAGAAGGCGTGAAGCACAGATTCCAATTGCTCCGCCGTGTTCCCCGCACGGCAGACTTGGATTCGACCTTGACGAGAGTAACCGGGACGCGAGAATTTAACTTACCGCCAACCGAATCGAATGATGAGTGAGTTCCACAAGGACTCATTCGCATAAGTAAGGCTGCGGAGAGACAAGAGTGTGGTGACCTGCGGCACTAATTATTCTAGCCGCGCCGGAGCCAAATGAGCTTGCGGGCCAGCATAAAGGAAACAATAAATCACGAGCGGATACGGGGCTGCGAACAAAAAATATCAACAATAAAGGTCTTCTTCAGTGATGCTGTGGCGCGACATTTTTTCTTGCGAAACGTTGGATGATGCAATCGCAACGGCGCGGGCGGCCTGGGAAGGTTGGCGACGGCATAGTTGCCGAGGAACTCAGCCGCGAGCGTGCGTTGCATGCCGCGGTCGCGACCGCTCATTTTCGCTTTCGTGCATTTTTATTTTGTTCTCTTGCTGTGCGCCATTCACACTGAATGGCTGCTTAGGAGGGCAGATTATTGGTGCGAATGCAAGCGCGGGATCGCTCCAGGCGCGTGTAAATAACGTCAATTTTGGAAGCGTACCGCTGGGAACGACGACAACCACGAGCATTTCACTGGTGAATCAGGGATCAGCGGCAGCGCAGGTTTCGCAAGTGAGTCTGGCGGGGCAGTCGTTCACCGTCAGCGGCGCGGGCGACCTGCCAATCACGGTAGCTGCGGGGCACACGCTTAACTTGAGCGTGGGTTTTTCACCTGCGGCAACAGGAATAGCGACCGGTGAGCTCACCATCGCAAGCGATGCCGCAGCGAAGGGCGTGCTTGTGGTAGGGTTGAGCGGCACCGGTACGGCAACTAATGCGCCAAACCCTCCGGAATTGAGTTCGTTCAGTTGCGTCGACGCCGCCGTGACCGGACCTGCCAGCGACAGCTGCACAGTGGCGTTGAGCACGGCAGCGGCCAGCGGCGGATTTACTATCAGCCTCACCAGCGACAACGCCGCAGTCAGCGTTCCGGCCAGCATAACGGTTGCCGCCGGGGCCGCAACGGGCAGCTTTACGGCCACAATCACCGCGGTCAGCACGGCTCAGGCGGCGACATTGACCGCGAGTGCGAGCGGCGTGGTAGAGACCTTTGCCCTGCAATTAGGCGTGGCCTTGCCTGGGCTGAGCATCAATGCCCCCAGCATCGCGTTTGGGAACGTGAGCCTTAACACTCCCGCAACACAGTCGGTGACTCTTTCCTCGACCGGAACTGCGGGAGTAACGGTTAGCTTAGCCAACGTCATCGGGAGTGGATTTACAATCTCCGGAGCGACGTTCCCGCTTACGCTAAACTCCAGCGAGAGCGCGACAATCAGCGTGCAGTTCGATCCCACGGTGGCCGGGGCTGCGACTGGCACACTGACAATCGTGAGCACATCCCTTACGAACCCAACCGTAACAATCGGCCTGAGCGGGACTGGAGTGACGGCCACTGCTTACCACGTCAATTTGAGCTGGGATGCGCCACCGAGTTCGCCAGACCCGGTCGCCGGGTATAACGTTTATCGATCGCCAAGCGACGCTACTTCGTACGTGCAACTAAACTCCACGGTCATAACCCAGACGACCTACGTGGACAGTAACGTCCAAGACGGACAGACCTACAACTACATTGTAGAGAGCGTCGACGCCACCGGAATTGAAAGTGCTCCCTCGAATACGGCAGTTGTGCCAGTCCTGTAGTGTAGTCCGCCACACAGATGGTCATTGATGAAGGACGGCGCGTGCGCGGTGACTTTTTCGAGGATGTCTGAGGCTTTGGCAGTCCAGACGAAGGGCTTTGGATTGTGGTTGTGGTGCTCGATGTAGCCGGCGATGTGACCTGCCCCCGGAAAACTCTACCAGTTGAAGCTGGAGTTCTCTCGTAATCTAAGCGGGAGGCCGGAGCGATGAAGAAGAGCCGGTACACGGAAGAGTAGATCATCGGGATACTGAAGCAGCGAGGCGGGGGTGAAGACAGCGGACCTTTGCCGGGAGCACGGTATCAGCGCGGCGACGTTCTAGGGCTGGAAGTCGAAGTACGGGGGCCTGGAGGTCAGCGATGCGCAGCGGCTGAAGGCGATGGAAGACGAGAACCGCCGTTTGAAGCTTCTGGTGGCGGAGCTGGACCTTCACGGCGAGGCTCTAAAGGCAGTGATCCGAAAAAACGGCTGGAGCTTGCCCGTCCTGGAGCTTGCCGGTCCTGGAGCTTGCCGGTCCTGGAGCTTGCCGGTCCTGGAGCTTGCCGGTCTAAGAGAAGAAGTGGCGTTCATCTCGGTCGAGTTCCGGCTGTGCGGACGCACGGCCTGCAAGCTGCTCCTCCCCCCCCGCGGACGAAGAACGTGGCCGGCCGGAGAACGTGCGCTCGGACAACGGGCCGGAGTTTACCTCGCGTCGCATGCTGGGCTGGGCGGAAGACTGGAAGGTCGGACTGGTGCACATCCAGCCGGGAAGGCCGATGCAGAATGGCCACGTTGAAAGTTTCCACGGGAGGCTGCGCGTTGAGTGCCTCAACGCGTACTGGTTCCGCACGCTGAACGACGTAAAAGGCACCCTGGCGAGTTGGCTGCAGGAGTACAACTGGGCACGTCCCCACAGTTCGCTCGGTTACAGAACGCCGGATGAGTTCCGGCAGGGTACAGGCTATGCAGATGTGGAAAGCAAAGAGCGCTTCCCCCATCTGCACAGCCTCGACGACGGCTGCGAGTTAATCTCGAAGCTAAACCAAAACCAGGAAACTCTGGTTATCGATGGTTGAGAAATCGGGGACAGGTCACAAGGTCAGCGATCTCGCGTCGCAGGCGCACACGGAGTGGAACACCTTGAGAAAGCAGCGTGGCTATGCTTTCGGGAATTTTTCTGCTGACTGTCGCCGGTCGAGCTGGAATCCTGGGAGCGCTTGCCGACGGATACTGCCGAAAGAGACTCTCCGGCCGGTCAGCACCTGACGATGTTTTCCGCTTCAATTCCTCTGGTGGCGTTCCGCGTGTCGATGACCAACTTCGCGTGGGCAACAATTTTGCGAAAGTCGTACTGCGAGTGATCGGTGACTATGACCACGGAGTCGAATTCCGGAATTTTTTCCAGCGGAGTACTGGTCATATTCAGCGCGTACTTCCGTCCCTGGCCGACGGTGGGAAAGAAAGGATCGTTGTAAGCGACGTGCGCTCCGCGTTTCTGCAACAACTCGATGATCGTAAGCGACGGCGATTCGCGAAGATCATCGATGTCACGCTTGTAGGCCATGCCGAGAATCAGGATACGCGAACCGTGCAGGGCCTTACCCTGCTGACTCATGGCCTCAATGATGTTCTCAACCACAAAGTATGGCATGCCGAGATTGATCTCCCCTGCCAGCTCGATGAAGCGCGTACGGAAGTCGAATTCCTTCGCCTTCCACGAAAGATAGAAAGGATCGATGGGGATGCAATGACCGCCCAGACCGGGCCCCGGATAAAAGGCCTGAAATCCAAAAGGCTTGGTCTTCGCCGCGTCGATCACTTCGAACAAATCGATGTTCATCCGCATGCAAAGCTGCTTGAGCTCATTGACCAGCGCAATGTTGACGCAGCGATAGATATTCTCGAGAAGCTTGGTCATCTCCGCGGCGGCCGGCGAAGAAACAGGTACGGTGCGGTTGAAGATGGTTTTGTAAACCGTGGAGGCGAGGTCGCGGGCGATCGGTCCACAGCCTCCGATGACTTTGGGAATGTCGCGGCGAGCAACGGTGTCATTGCCGGGGTCTTCACGCTCGGGTGAAAAGGCGACATAGAACCCGGAACTTTCGGTGTCGCGCGCGACGCGCAACGCGCCAGGATTACCCGCCTCTAGCAGCGGCAGGACAACTTCTTCCGTAGTACCGGGGTAGGTGGTGCTCTCGAGAATGATGAGTTGACCCTCGTGCACGTATGGTGCCAGACTCCGAACTGTGCCAGTGACATAGCTCAGGTCGGGCTCATGGTACTCGTTCAGTGGGGTCGGCACGCAAATGATGACCACGTCCATCTGCGCAATCTGGCTGTAGTCGGAAGTTGCGAGGAATCCATTTTGGCGCGCCATCCCGATCTCATCTGGGAGAATGCGCGCGATGTAGGAGCCACCCTCATTCAAGGTTTTCACCTTGCGCGAGTCGATATCGAATCCGGTTACGCGAAAGCGCTCTTCACTGAAAAGCAGCGCCAGGGGAAGGCCAACATAGCCCATTCCGACGATGCCAATGCGAACATCGCGGCTTTGGATACGATGAGTGAATTCAACGGTTCTTTCAGGAAAAGCTGGGGGCATCTTTCACCTCAAAATAACAACGAGAAGTTGGGACATGGAAAACCCATCAATAAATCTGCCGGCAACAAAGAGGCTCCTCTGCTGAAGCCAAGCCGGAAAGACGAGGCAGACAAATATCAATGACCAGCACTAAGTTTAAACGCTTTTTCCGATCCCGTTGTAACCAGATGCCGCCGTGGCTCCGGGTGTGCAGCGGGAATTGGCTCTGGCGCACACGCTAATCCACGGTCAGCGTCACGCCAGTCGAGTGCTGCACGCTGCCGCTTGTCGCCGTCACGGTGAGCGTGTAGCTTGTAGCCGTTGAAGATTTGGAATGTGCGACGCATCCGCTAAGACCCACTCCCGCGACGCCCAGAAGTAGAAGCAACGCACACCACATGCGGTTGAAGTTCTTTCCCTGACGCCGCAAGCGACGGGCGCCGATGAGTGGCAACAGCAGGAGTGCAAGCGCGAGCGGCAGTCGGGTGCGACCGAATAGCGGAGCAGGCTGCAAAGCCGCGGCTGTTGCCGCAGTCTGAATGTTTACGTTCACCGTCTGCTTACCGCCGTCGGCCGGAATGCTCGAGGGGGTGAATGTGGCCACGGCTCCGGAGGGAAGACCGGTCACCGTGAATGTCACTGGCCCGGGATAGGTGCCATAGAGCGGAGTCACAACGACCTGATACGTCGCCGTTGCGCCGGCAGTCACCGTTTGGCCGACCGGCACCGGAGGCGAAAGGGAGAAGTCCAGTGCCGCCACTACGATCGCGATGGATTGCGAAGTGCTCGTGGTGAAGTCGACGTCGCCGTTATAAACCGCCGTCAGCTGATGCGTAGCTCCACCTGCGAGAGCGGTGGTGTTGAATGACGCCATGCCCACGGAAAGTGGCGCCGTGTCGAGCAAGGTGGTTCCGTCGTAGAAGTTAACCGATCCGGTCGGCGTGCCTGTTGTTGCGGAGGCAACCTGAGCCGTCAAGGTGACGCTCTGTCCCGGTGCGATGGAGCCGCTGCTCACGCTTAGCGAGGTGGTAGTCCCCGCTTGCGTAATGGTGAGCGTGCCATTCTGCACGGTGACCGCATAGTCAGCAAGATCGGCGCCTGCAGCAGTTGGAACAATGCTGTAGGTTCCGGCGTTGGAAGTAATTGTGGCCGTGGTTGAAAAAGTCTCAGTGAAGGTATCGCCATTGACCGCGCCGGTAACACTGCCGGTGAAGGCTGGATTGGCGAAACCGTAGACCCTCATTGCATTGTTGGCGGCCACAATGAGCGGCGGCTGCGTGACGGTGATCGCCACAGAATCAGTGACAGCGATGTAGTCCGTCGAGTCGGACGGAGTGAACAACGTTGCGAGTGTGTAGGTTCCCGCCGGCAGGACGGTCGCGCCTGTTACGGCCGTTGCCGTGCCGCCTGTAGGTTGTGCCGTGTAGCTAAACATGCCCGCAACATTCTGGCTGTTGTAAGCCGCGTTTGCATCCAACTCGCCGGCGAGGGCGGTCCCATAGGGGATCGTCGCAGCGGGGGCCCACGTCACCGTTTCTGTGGCCTTGGCGATGGTCATGGTTCCCGTTGACGTGCCCTGGTAGTTTGGATCGCTTATCGTCCCGACGACGGTATAGGTTCCAGCCGCCGTCGGCACCGCCGAGTTGCCGTTATAGGTGAAGGTCACGGTAAGTCCCGTTGGACTGGTGGTGGCCGTGGCCGACAGCGGCGAGCCCGTGTAGGTCTGGCTCAGGCCGCCCAGCGTTACCGTCGCCATGGCCTGGCTCACCGTTAGCGACTGCGCGCTGGATGTGTTCGAGTTGTAGTTACCGTCGCCCAAGTAGGCGGCGGTGATCGAATAAGATCCGGCCGCCAGAGTCGAGCTGGAGAAAGTTGCGACCCCGGCGCTCACCGTGCCGGTTCCCAGGAGGGTGCTTCCGTTGTTGTAGAAGTTTACCGAGCCGGTAGCCGGGGCGGGCACGTTTGCGGTCAGCGTCTCCAGCGTGCCATAGATAATCGAGGCAGACGAGAGGGACAGAGCAACGGTTGGCGTCGTCGACCCTACGCTGAAGGAGTTGCTGGTGGCGGAGATGGCCACCGCCGGGACGAGCGCGGGATTGAGGGCCAGGTTGGCCGTCAGTTCGTCGCTCGACGCTGCCGTATCCACCTGAAGCGTGTAGCTGGCCACTCCGGCCGCAGTGGCGGCCGAACCACCGGTCAGGGTCCCGGTGCCGATCAACGTTAGTGGAATGGTGACACCCGGCTGGAATGGACTGCCGCTCTCAGTCAAGGTGACGGCTGCCGCGAAGTTGGTCGCTACGGAGACGCTCGCCGGCTGCGTGGTAAAGCCGAGAGCATAGTCTGTCTGTACCGCGCCTGCATCCACGCAGGTCGAGTAGCTTGGATAGCTTGCGTTGGTGTTGGGCAAGCCGCGCTCATCCCTGGTGAGCCCCGAAGGAATGCCGGTAGCAAGGCCGGCGCAGATCGCAGGGCTGCCCGGGAGCGGAAGGAGTGTTTGTGTCGATCCGCCGTAGCTGCCCAGCGGAGCAAGATCGATGGCATTGGCGTTTATAGCGGTGCCGTTGACAACGCCCACGATGTTGCCACCGTTATCGGTGTACGCGACGCCATCGAAGTCGTCGGAGGCGCTGCTTGAGGTGTTGCCCGACAGGATACTGTTGGCCAAGGCCGTAGTTCCCGATCCGGTGTTGTCGATGCCGCCTCCGCCGGAAGCGATTGCCGCCGAGTTTCCCGACAAGGTGCTGTCGGACACCACTAAGGTTGCAGTGCTGTAGATGCCACCGCCCGAGCTTGAGGCGCTGTTGCCCGTGACTGTGTCATCACTCAGCGTCAGAGTGCCGCCGCTATTGATGCCGCCACCCGCGCCGCCGGCGATATTGCCAGAAATCGTGCTACTCGTCAGCGTCAGCACGCCGCTGTTGTTGATGCCGCCACCCGCGCCGGACGCGGCATTGCTCGTGATGCTGTCGCCGGTCAAGGTAAGCGTGCCGGAGTTCTGTATACCGGCGTCATTGCCGTGCTGGATGGTAAGGTTTGCGATCGATGCGCCCGTCACACCCGACCCGATCGCAAACACCGTCGAGGCACTATTGCCGTCAACCGTGACAAGTTTGGCCAGAGACGCCCCACTGCCCGTCGTTGTTCCGGCGATTGTTGTCGCTGATAGCATACTGAGCACGCCGTTCGCCAGAGTGATGGTCTGGGCCGTGCCGAAGGCAGTCGCATCGAAGGTGATATCGCCGCCTCCAGTAGCAGCCGCCTCAAGGAGGGCATCGCGGAGGCTGCACGAGACGTCCGTGCCCTGGCCGGACGTTGTTTGAGGCGTGCAATTCGATGCCGTTCCGGAATCGTCACTGCTTACCGTGACGATGAAGCTCGCCGGGGCGACGGTGACGTTGATTGTGCTGGGAGCGCTGCTGCCATAGTCGACCGTGTCTGCCGGCACAAAGATCACGCTCTCAGATTGCGTGCCTGCCAACGGAACTGCTGTGGGCATAAGCCATTGGAATGAGCCTGCCGATGGGGTAGCAGATCCGCCCGTCAGAGTGGATGCAGACAGCATTTGCCCGTAGGTGAGGGCGCTTGCAGTAGGCAAAGTCGTTATGACTGTGATCGCAGCTTGTACTGTCACGGTTGCCGCAGCGGATGAGGCGGTGTTGTAGTTCGTGTCCGCCGCCTTGGTCGCCGTCACCGAGCAGGTTCCGGTGCCGCTGGTGATTGAGAGCGTAGTAC
>Ga0207933_1000552_pt1 | contig 35605 bp, 34 predicted proteins | sample NGESurdeep092012_4_FD_184488 | JGI IMG/M metagenome (GOLD analysis project Ga0207933, IMG submission 184488) | Arctic peat soil microbial communities from Barrow, Alaska - NGEE Surface sample F53-3 deep-092012 (SPAdes) | ecosystem: Environmental > Terrestrial > Soil > Wetlands > Peat ... | reverse complement strand
ACGCGCCAAGGCCGCGACTTGCCGCGCCGTGCTCTCGACATCGGCGGTGTCGGTATTGGTCATCGACTGCACGACGATCGGCGCACCGCCGCCGACCGTGACGCCGCCGACATCCACCGCGACCGTTTTATGACGTGTTTGCGTGCTCATTCTGCGGTCCTGCCGCCACCGGCGTGCCAGACAAATATGGCACGGTCAACGCGGACGAAAGAGGCCTATTTTGTCCGATTCACCAGCATCAGCCCCGCTGCCACCAAGACAACGGCGGCGATGAAGGCCAAAGTCAACGGGTCGCCCATCACCAGGTGGCCGGCGGCGACCCCGAACAACGGCGTCAGAAACGAGAAGGCCGACACGCGGTTGGCCGAATAGTGCTTGATGATGGCAAACCAGACCACGAAGGTAACGCTCACCACCCAGACCGTCTGATAGGCCAGCCAGGCGATCGATTGACCATCGGGGAAATGCGTCATGGTCTCGCCGCCGATCCAGGCAGCGAACGCCATCATCGGCGCCGAGATCACGAGTTGATACAGCATCACCTTTTCCGGCGAGGTGGCGTTGAGCTTGCTTGCCTTGATGGTGAGCGTGGTGGCGGCCCAGAATACGGCGGCGACCACCAGCATGATGTCGCCGAGCGTCTGGCGCGGATCGAGCGCCGGCGAAGGCCAGCCGAAGGCGACCATCATGCCGGCAAAGGAAAGCGCCAGGCCCAGCCATTGCCACCGACTGAATTTATCGGCCGGCAGGAAGATGCGCGCGCCAAGCACGACGAAGAATGGTGCCAGATAGAGGAAGAGAACCGCACGGGTGGCAGTGGTGTAAGCCAGCCCCTGATAGATCAGCATGAACTCGACGCCGAAGAAAAATCCGGCCATCAATCCGGGCTTGAGCGTCGCGTCATGGCTAAACAGCGGGATGCCGCGCAGCCTGCACCAGGCCGCGACCAGCAGCGTTGCGACCGCCGAACGGATCGCGGCCTGCATGAGCGGCGGGATGTCGTGGATGGCGAGTTTCACTGCCACCTGGTTGAGGCCCCAGGACAGGCACAGCACGACGACAATCGCAGCCGCCATGGCGTCAAGCGGACGGGTGGTGTGATGCGGCGTGGGCGACGATGGGGCGGGTGAAGACAAGGGCTTTTCCGGCAACTCAAATTGTCATGCCCGCGAAGGCGGGCATCCAGCACTTAACTCGCGCTTGCGATTACTGGATCGTCCGCCTCCGCGGACGATGACACCTTTAGCCGGTGCGGCCCCGTGCGCCAACCGACAATTACGCCGCCTTACAATGCGCGCAGACGCCGGAGATCTCGATCACCGGCGTTTTCGGCGTGAATCCAGCCGAGCGCGAAGCGTTACGGATGGTGTCGGCGACGGCGGCGGAGGCGGCCTCGCCGACCGCGCCGCATTTTTCGCAGATCAGAAACACCACCGGATCATGGCTGTCATGATTGTGCACGCAGGCGATGAAGGCGTTGCGGCTTTCGATGCGATGGACGAGGCCCTGCTCGCGCAGAAAATCGAGCGCGCGATAGATCGTGATCGGCGCCGGACGCGAGCCGGCTTTTGGATCGCTTTGGGCAAGCCGGTCGATCAATTCATAGGCGCCGAGCGGGGCGTGGCTGGCCAGCAACGCCTCCAGTACACGGCGGCGGATCGGCGTCAGGCGTTCCTTATGCGCGGCGCAGATCGCTTCGGCGTGCGCGATGGCGTCCGCCTCGCATCGGGCGTGATCGTGCCCGGGCGTCGGAAACACCGCATGCGCGTGGGATTTTTTGGCCAAAAACAAAGCTCCGTATGCAACGCAAGTCTAACCCGTAGCCGGGTGAATGGCTAAAAAGACAACATATATATTGCACTGCAATAAGAATAGGGGCAGGTTCCGCCCGCCTCCCGACAACCGGCTTCCGGCCGACACGCGAACGAGGACTTCATGCTCAAAGGCAAGACGGCACTGGTTACCGGTTCCACCTCTGGCATCGGGCTCGCCACCGCGCGCGCGCTCGCCGCCGACGGCGCCAATATCATGATCAACGGTTTCGGCGACAAGGCGGCCATCGAAAAGGAACGCGCCGGGCTGGAAAAGGAATTCGGCATCAAGGCGCGCTATTCGCCGGCGGATATGAGCAAGCCCGGCGAGATCGCCGAGATGATCGCCACCACCGAAAAGGAATTCGGCGCGCTCGACGTGCTGGTCAACAATGCCGGCATTCAGCATGTGGCCAATATCGAGGATTTCCCGGTCGAGAAATGGGACGCGGTGATCGCGATCAATCTTTCTTCGTCATTTCACGCGATCCGCGCCGCGATCCCCGGCATGAAGAAACGCAAATGGGGCCGCATCATCAACATCGCCTCGGCGCACGGACTGGTGGCGAGCGCGCAGAAGGTTGCTTACGTCGCCGCCAAGCACGGCCTCGTCGGCATGACCAAAGTGGTGGCGATCGAGGCGGCCAATGACGGCATTACCTGCAACGCGATCTGCCCGGGCTGGGTGCTCACATCTTTGGTGCAAAAGCAGATCGACGACCGCGCCAAGGCGTCAGGCAAATCGGTGCGCGAAGAGGAAATCGCGCTGCTGTCGGAGAAGCAGCCGATGCATTCGTTTACCAAGCCGGATGGCATCGGCGCGCTCGCCGTATTCCTGGCGAGCGACGCCGCATCGACCATCACCGGTTCGGCCTATTCGATCGACGGCGGCTGGGTCGCGCAGTGATCGGCATTCAATGATCGATTTTCTCGCGCGCGCCTTCGGCGGCGATAAATCAGACAAGCCGAAAGGCCAAAAGCGCATCAACCTCGCGCTGCAAGGCGGCGGCGCGCATGGCGCTTTCACCTGGGGTGTGCTCGATCAACTGCTGGAAGATGGGCGACTGACGGTCGAAGGCATCTCCGGAACGTCGGCCGGCGCGGTCAACGCGGTGATGCTGGCCGATGGCTTGAACCGCGGCGGCAACGAGGAAGCACGCAAGCGTCTGGCCGAATTCTGGCGCGCCGCTAGCCTGGGCGGCGATCTGCCGGCGGTGCAGCGCGCGGTCACCGACAAGTTGTTCGCACTGCTGCCCGGCGAAGGTACGCCCACCTTCAACTGGCTCTCGGCCTGGTCGCAGTATCTTTCGCCTTACGATCTCAACCCGCTCAACATCAATCCGCTGAAAGATCTGATCGAACGCTTTGTCGATTTCGACGCGCTGCGCGCGGACAAACGCGAGATCTACATTGCCGCCACCAATGTGCAGACCGGACGGCTGCACATTTTTCCGCACGACAAGATTTCCGCCGAGGCGGTGATGGCGTCGGCCTGTCTGCCGGCGGTGTTTCGCGCGGTCGAGATCGACGGCGTGCCCTATTGGGACGGCGGCTATCTCGGCAATCCGGTGCTCTATCCGTTCTTCCGCTCGACCGCGACGGAAGATGTGCTGATTGTGCAGATCAATCCGTTGGTGCGCAAAAAAATTCCGCACAGCACGCGCGACATCATGGGGCGGGTGAACGAGATCACCTTCAATTCGGCGCTGATGGCCGAACTGCGCGCCATCGAGTTCGTCAACCGGCTGATCGATCAGGGCCGCATCCCGCACGGCACCGGGGCGAACGAATATCGCCGCATCAATGTGCACCGCATCGTGCTGGAAGGGCTGGGCGAGCGGCTGTCGTCGTCGTCGAAGCTGCGCAACGATTTTTCCTCGCTCGAACTGCTGCGCAAGCTCGGCCAGCGCGCGGCGCGGCGCTTTCTCGATGCGCATTACGACGATATCGGCAGTCGTTCGAGCGTGGATTTGCAGGAAGAGGTTTATTCGGAGCGGGGGTGATACAGTACGCGAATGGAACCTCTGATCGCCGAAATCGGCCGCACCGCCCTTGAGATTCATGTCGCCGACATCACCACGCTCGATGTCGCGGCGATCGTGAACGCGGCCAATTCGTCGCTGCTCGGCGGTGGCGGCGTCGATGGCGCCATTCACCGCGCCGCGGGTCCCGAATTATTGGAGGAATGCCGCGCGCTCGGCGGCTGCGATACCGGCTCCGCCAAGATCACGCATGGCTATAATCTCAGGGCCAAAGCCGTTATTCACGCGGTCGGGCCGGTCTGGCTTGGCGGTTCGGCCAATGAGGATCGGGACTTGGCGAGTTGCTACCGCACCGCGCTCGAACTCGCCGTTCAGCACAGCCTACCGACGATCGCCCTTCCGGCGATCTCGACCGGCATCTATCGCTTTCCGGCCGATCTCGCCGCGCGCATCGCGGTCGGCACCGTGACGTCCGAGCTTTCCATCGCGCGTCCGCGAGGCAAGGCTTTGGAGCGCGTCATCTTCTGCTGTTTCTCGGAAGCGAGCGCCGAGCATCACAAGGATGCGTTCGGGGAACTGGGGTTGGTGTAGACTAAATCCGTTCGTCCCCGCGAAAGCGGGGACCCAGCGCTTTTGGCCAAAGAACTGGATTCCCGCTTTCGCGGGAATGAACGGAAATTGTAAACGCGCTTTGGGTCGCGTCTAAACCTTCGGCTCCACATCCAACCGCACGACCCAGCCCTCCAGCCCGGCCTTCGCCGCCGGATAAAGGTTCATCACCTCCGGGTCGTGGCCGGGCACGAAGTGATGGCGCGAGGAGGCGAGCTTCAACAAAGTCTTGTAGCCCTCGAGCGTATCGCCAACCGAATAAGTGATCGGAAACACGCGGCCCTCATCCATGTGCGAATACAGATGGCAGGCGTCCGACGCGACTACGACGTATCCGCGCTTAGTTTTCATCCGCACGCTTTGCAGGCCCTTGGAGTGGCCGCCGATCTTGTGCACGGTGATGCCGGGCGCCAGTTCGTCGTCGCCGTCGTGGAATTCGCAGCGATAGTTGTAGACCTTCTTCACCATCGCATGCACGTCGTCCTCGCTGAACGGAATGCGCAGCATCTTGTGGCACATGCAGCGGCCGGTGGCGTAGGCCATCTCGGTATCCTGGATGTGATAGCGCGCATTTGGGAACAGGTCGTAATTGCCGGCGTGATCCCAATGCATGTGTGTGGCGATAATGTGATCGACGTGATCCGGTTCGACGCCGAGCGCTTTCAGCCCCTCGCCGACCGGCTTGATGATCTTGCGCGCGCGTTCCTTCGCCGCCTTCTCGTCAAAACCGGTATCGACCACGAAAGTGCCGTGCGCGCCCTTGATGACCCAGACGTAATAGGCAATCGACGTCATTTCGTCATGCGGATCGCCGAACACATAATTCTCCGAACGCTTGCGCGCATGCGTGGCGTAGCGGACGGCGAAGACCTCGTGGATATCGTCGCTCATGGCTTTTTCTCCTTGCCTATCACTACGCCGGCCTTGCGCTCGATCATCTGCACGATGACGGTGAAGTCGGTGTCGCCGCCGAATTCGGCATTGGTCGCCTCCCACTGATCGAGCACGGCGCTCATCACGTGGTTGGGCGTGCCAAGCGCCTTCGCCTCTTCGTGGCAGAGCCGCACGTCTTTGAGCATCAGCGCGGTTCCGAAGCCGTAATTGAAGGTGCGCGGCAAAATCGCCTGCGGAAATTTTCCCTCTGAGGCTGTGGTGCGGCCGGAGCCGGCATTGATGACATCGATCATCACCGCCGGATCGAGACCGGCTTTCACGCCCATGGCGACCGCCTCGGCAGTCGCCGCCATCGCCGTGGCGGAGAGAAAATTGTTGGCGACCTTCATGGTCTGCGCCATGCCGGGCTCGTGGCCAATGACGAAGACTTTGCCGAACACGCTGAGCGCGTCCTTCACGATATCGATGTCGGCTTGCGGGCCGGACACCATCACCGCCAGCGTGCCTTTGTTAGCGCCGCCGACGCCGCCGGAAACGGGCGAGTCGATCTGCACGATGTTTTTCTTGGCGAGGCCGGCGGCGATCTCGGTGGCTTTCGGCGCGCCAGTCGTGGATAGGTCGATGAACCGTTTGATTTTCTTGCCGTAGCTCACGCCACCTTCACCGAGCGCGACTTTTTCTGAAATTTTCAGCGAAGGCAGGCTCGCCATCACGGTCTCGACGCGGTCGGCGACATCTTGCGGTGACGAGGCGACCTGCGCGCCGAGCGCAACCAACGGCGACACCGCGTCATTGCGCGTGTCATAGACGATGAGCTTGTGCCCTGCCTCGATCAGCCGCCGCGCCATCGGCTGTCCCATGTTGCCGAGGCCAATAAATCCGATTTCCATTTTCGTTTCTTCCCTAGTGACGAATTTTCGGCCGCGACTTTGCACGATGGCGCCGGTTCCGTCATCCGGCGGTTCCCGCTCCTGCGTGCGGAATACCTCCATCCAAAGCGCTATTGACCTTATTATAAGCCTACTTATTATATCGGTACTAACAAATGGGCAAAGATATGGCGAAGTTGCCGGCCAAACGTGAAATCGCCTTTCAAATCATGGACGTAGCCAGGATGCTGCGGACCTATGCGGACCAGCGCGCGCGCCAGTTCGGCATTTCGCGCGCCCAGTGGGCGGTGCTGATGCGGATCGAGCGCACCGAAGGCCTCAAGCAAACCGAGCTCGCCGAAATCCTCGATTTGCAACCGATCTCGCTCACCCGCCTGCTCGACCGGCTGGCGGCGAACGGCCTGATCGAACGGCGGCCCGATCCGAACGACCGGCGCGCCAACCGGTTATATCTCAAGCCGGCCGCGCGGCCGTTGCTCGATCAATTGGCGGAACTCGGTACCGACATGATGGCAACCGTGCTGGACGGTCTAGACGGCAAGACCATCGAACGCATGCTGAACGATCTCATCCGAATCAAAGACAATCTGCGCGCCGCCATCGCCAGCAACGGCGCACATTCGCACTCTCCCGAACCGCAAGCCAAAAAAGTTTTAGCCTCATGAGTGACAAAACCCTGAAAGTCGTCCCGGCGCCCGAATCGAAAACTTCGCCTGATGCCGCCACCGAGACACCGTCGAATTCCAGTTCGCTGGCCGCGTACGGGCGCAAGAATCTGCGCAAGATCCTCCTGATCGGCCTACCGGCGCTCGCCGTCCTCATCGGTGGCGGCATCTATCTCATGGGCGGCCGCTACATCTCGACCGACAACGCCTATGTCGGCGCGCAGAAGGTGCTGATTACGCCCGACGTGTCCGGCAAGGTCGTGCATGTCGCAGTGCGCGAGGGCGAGCACGTCAATCCCGGCGACGAATTGCTGACGCTTGACGCCGAGCCTTACCGGCTGGCGCTGCAAGCGGCGCAGGCCAAGCTCGACACCGCGCGCAGCGATTATGAGAAGGCCAAGAGCAACCTCACTTCGCTTGCCACCTTGGCCGACCTCGCTCAGAAGAACGTCGATCTCAAGCAGCGCGACGTTGACCGCAAGCAGAAGCTGGTGACTACGCAGGCCGGTTCCGCCGCCGATGTCGACACCGCGATGGCCGGCCTGGTGACCGCGCAATTGCAGGCGCAGTTCACCAAGCAACAGCGTGACACCACGTTGAGCTCCCTGCTCGGCAATCCCGATCTGCCGATGGCGCAGTTCCCCGAATACGCGCAGGCCAAGGCCGCGTTCGACAACGCACAGCGTGATCTCGACCACACCGTGCTGCGCGCGCCGATTTCCGGCACTGCCACCCAGGTGGACAACATCCAGCTTGGCCGTTTCGTATCCGCCGGCGGGCCGATCTTCAGCGTGGTCGACGATCAGGCGCCCTGGGTCGACGCCAATCCGAAAGAAACCGACATCACCTATCTGCGCGTCGGCCAGAAGGCGACGCTCGACATCGACAGTTTCCCCGACCACACCTTCAAGGGCACGGTGGTGTCGGTCAGCCCCGCCACCGGCGCGCAGTTCTCGATCCTGCCGCCGCAGAACGCCAGCGGCAACTGGGTGAAGGTCGTGCAGCGCGTTCCGCTGCGCATCGCCTTCGACAAGAGCGAGGACACGCATCTGCTGCGCTCGGGCATGAGCGTGAATATCGAAATCGACACCGGCCACAGCCGCATTCCGTTCGTGTCGAAAGACCCGGACGCAAAATAGCAAACTGAAATACCCGTTTGTCCCCGCATAAGCGGGAACGAACAGAGAGTGGAATCGCCATATGAGTAAAATTAGAGATTCAGAACCGTAATGAGCCCCGCCCACACCGCACCGTTGGGGAAGACGCCGCGTCGCATGTTGATCACGGTCTGCGCCATGACCGCGACCATCATGCAGGCGCTCGACACGACAATTGCCAATGTGGCGCTGCCTTACATGCAGGGATCGCTGTCGGCTTCGCTCGACCAGATCAACTGGGTGCTAACCTCGTACATCGTCGCGGCCGCCATCATGACCGCGCCAGTCGGTTGGTTGGCCGACCGCTTCGGCCGGAAAACAGTTTTCATCATCTGCGTCGCCGGTTTCACCGCCGCCTCGCTGCTGTGCGCGCTGGCGCAGAACATCGAGCAGATGGTGTTGTTTCGCCTGCTGCAGGGCATGGCCGGCGCGGCGCTGGTGCCGCTGTCGCAGGCCGTGATGCTCGACTCATATTCGGTCGAGGAACGCAGCAAGGCGATGGCGATCTGGGGCATGGGCGTGATGCTGGGGCCGATCATGGGCCCGACGCTCGGCGCCTGGCTGACCGATAATTATTCCTGGCACTGGGTGTTTCTGATCAACCTGCCGATCGGCATCCTGACCGTGATCGGCATGATCTTTTTCATGGAAGAGACCGACCATCAGAAGCATCTGCGCTTCGACTGGTTCGGCTTTATCGCGCTCGCCATCGGCATCGGCTCGCTGCAATTGCTGCTCGACCGCGGCGAGCAGGTCGGCTGGTTTGGCGCGGCCGAAATCTGGATCGAGACCATCGTGTCTGCGACCGGCTTCTATTATTTCTTCGCGCATTCGCTGACGACACAGCAGCCCTTCATTAATTTCGCCATGTTCAAGGACCGCAATTTCGTGTCTGGCTGCGTCTTCATGGTGGTGATCGGCGTGGTGCTGTTCGGCACCATGGCGCTGGTGACGCCGTTCATGCAGAACCTGCTCGGCTATCCGATCCAGACCGCCGGTTTCCTGCTCGGCTCGCGCGGCGTCGGTACCTTGCTTACCATGATGATGGCGCCGCGACTGATGCGGCTCACCGAGACACGCAATCTCATTCTGTTCGGCCTGCTGCTGACCGCCGGTACACTGTACGAGATGACCGGATGGTCGCTCGACGTTACGCAGACCACCATCGTGGTGACCAGCATCGTGCAGGGTGTCGGCCTCGGCCTGCTGTTCGTGCCGATCACTTCGGTCGCCTTCCTGACGCTGCCCGGACAGATGCGCAACGGCGCCGCCGCCATCACGACGCTGGTGCGCAACATCGGTTCCTCGATCGGCATTTCGATGATGATCGCCAACCTGACCAGCAAGACCACGCTGATGCACGAGCGCATCGGCGCGCAGGTGACGCCGTTCAACGACGCACTGCAGTTTCCCGACGTGGCGAATACGCTCAACCTCGCGACCGACACCGGCAAGGCCATGCTCGACGGCATCATCACGCAGCAGGCGTCGCTGATCGCCTATCTCAACGACTTCAAGCTGCTGATGATCCTGACGCTGGTGATGGTGCCGCTGGTGCTGATGATCGGCTCGACCATGAAGAAGGCCGGGCCGGCAAAGCCCGAGGACGAAGTCATCCACGCGATGGACTAGCGCGGGCCGAATTCTTTTCTGATTTTCTCGCTGTGCTGCCCGAGCGTCGGGATATCGCCGTAGCCGCGCGGCTCCTCGGCGCGCACCGGCGCCGGCGCCGGCGTCGAGACCGGCCCTGACGGCGCGCCGACCGTAATGCGTCGCAGATGCGGGTGCTTCGCCAGCAATTCCCAATCGTTGACGCGGGCGAAGGCAATATCGGCTTTCTGCAAAAGCTGCGACAGCGGCTCCACATCCATCTTGGCAAAGGCCGCCGCCACGATGCCATCGGTCTCGCCCCGGTTTTCCACGCGCTTGGGATTGGTGGCGAATTTCGGATTTGTGCCGAGCGACGCGTCGCCCAGCAGCTTGTCGGCCAGCATGCGCCATTCGCGGTCGTTCTGGATCGAAATGAGAATGTCGCCGCCGTCGCGCGATTTGAATACGCCGTAAGGCGCAATGCCGGAATGCGCCAGGCCGATGCGGTGAAAGGGGGTGCCGCCTTCGCCATGCAGGAGCGGCACTGTCATCCATTCCGCCATGGCGTCGAACATCGAAACCGAAATCGCAGTGCCCTCGCCGGTGCGGCCGCGCTTGATCAACGCTTCCAGGATCGCTTCGTATGCATTGAGTCCGGCGGCGACATCGACAATCGACACGCCGACGCGCGCCGGCCCGTCCCGCCCGCCGGTGACGGAGGCGACGCCCGACTCGGCCTGGATCAGCAGGTCATAGGCCTTGCGTTGCGCGAAAGGGCCGCTTTCGCCATAGCCTGAAATCGAGGCGCAGATCAGCTTCGGATAATCCTTGCGCAGGCGCGGAATTGCAAAGCCGAGTTTGGCAAGCGCGCCGGGTTTCAGATTCTGCACGAACACATCGGCGTGGCCGAGCATGGCTTCCAGCACGGCCTTGTCGTCGTCTTGGGTCAGATCGAGGACCAGCGATTCCTTGCCGCGATTGAGCCAGACGAAATTGGCGCTCTCGCCGTGCACGACGTGATCGTAATAGCGCGCGAAGTCGCCTTCCGGCCGTTCGACCTTGATGACGCGCGCGCCGGCATCCGCCAGACGACAGGTGCATTGCGGCGCGGCGACGGCCTGTTCGACCGAGACGACGAGGAAACCAGAGAGGGGGAGAGACATCAATACGACCTTGGCAATCCCAGCACATGCTCGGCGATGTAGGACAAAATCAAATTCGTGGAAATCGGCGCCACCTGGTACAGCCGCGTTTCGCGGAATTTGCGTTCGATGTCGTATTCCTCGGCGAAACCGAAGCCGCCATGCGTCTGCACGCACATGTCGGCGGCGGCCCAGGACGCGTCGGCCGCGAGCAGTTTTGCAATATTGGCTTCCTCGCCGACATCCTCGCCCGCTTCGTATTTGCGGCAAGCCTCGTGCACCATTAGTTCGGAGGCGCGCATTTGAGCGTAGGCGCGCGCGATCGGAAACTGCACGCCCTGATTCTGACCGATTGGGCGCCCGAACGACTCGCGCGACTTGGCGTAAGCGGAAGCCTTCTCGATGAACCATTTGGCGTCGCCGATGCATTCGGCGGCAATGAGAATGCGTTCGGTGTTCATACCGGTCAGAATATAGCGGAAGCCCATACCCTCCTCGCCGATCAGGTTTTCCGCCGGCACGCGCAGGTCGTCGAAGAACACTTCGGTGGTGGCGTGGTTCATCATGGTGCGGATCGGATTGATGGTAATGCTCGATCCGCGCGCCAGCTTCATATCGACCAGGAAGACAGACAAGCCTTCGGTGCGTTTCTTGACCTGCTCCTTCGGGGTGGTGCGCGCCAAGAGCAGCATCAAGTCGGAATGTTCGGCGCGCGAGGTCCATATCTTCTGACCGTTGATGACGTAATGGTCGTCTCCTTCGCACCGCGCCGTCGTGCGCAGCGACAGCGTATCGGTGCCCGAGGTCGGCTCGGTGACGCCGAAGGCTTGCAGGCGCAATTCGCCGCTGGCGATGCGCGGCAGATAGGCCTGCTTCTGTTCGGGCGAGCCGTGTCGCAGGATCGTGCCCATGGTGTACATCTGCGCGTGGCAGGCGGCGCCGTTGCAGCCGGCGGCATGCACTTCTTCCATGATCGCGGCGGCGGCGGAAATACCAAGCCCGCTGCCGCCATAGTCCTCCGGGATCAAGGCGGCAAGGAAGCCCGCCTCGGTCAGCGCCTTGACGAAACCGGTCGGATAGGCGCGTTCGCGGTCGAGCGCGCGCCAGTATTCGCCCGGAAAGCGCGCGCATAGGGCACGCACGCTCTCGCGGATATCGGCATAGGCCCCGGCCGCTTTGCTCATGCCCCCATTATACCTTCAACTCGGCGCGGCCGTTATCGATCGCGACCACGTCGCGCTCCATAACACGGGCGCGGAACGAGGCAAGACCGCCGGCTTTAGCGCTATCTTGCCAGATTTCGGTGCGGATGGTTTCGCCCGGGAACACCGGCGCGGAAAAACGCACCGACATTGAAGTAAGCCGCGCCAGGTCGTAGCCGCACAGCGTTTTCAGGAGCGCGTGGCCGACCACGCCCATGCTGGCGAGCCCGTGCAAAATCGGGCGCGGATAGCCGGCTTGCCTGGCGAAATCGGGGTCGGCGTGCAGCGGATTGACGTCACCGGACAGCCGATAGATCAGCGCCATTTCCGGCCGGGTCGGCAGGTCGCAAATGAGGTCGGGCGCGCGGTCTGGGATCGCGTGCGGCGGCTTTCGTACTTTAAGTTCGCGCGGACCGCCGAAGCCGCCATCGGCACGACAGAAGGTCGTCTGCCGGAGCGTCGCCAGCAAATCGCCACTCGCGCGATCGATGATCTCGCGCTCGGAATAAATCAGCGCACCGCGCCCTCCGCCTTTGTCGATCACATCGGCAAGGCGGGTGCGGCCAATAACGTCGCCTTGTGGCTTAACCGGCGCATGCAACGTCATGCTTTGCTCGCCATGCACGACATGGCTCCAGGTCAAGCCGAATTCGGCATCGCGCAGCCAGTACGGCGAATAGCCCTGCATCAGCGCGTAGGTCGGCAGCACCTTCAAATCTTTTTCATAAACGAATGGGAGTTCGTCTTTGTTAAGCGGGTCCTGTCCCAGGCCGAGGCCGAGCGCATAAAGGATGCAATCCTTCGGCCCGTAGCTTTGCGCAACGGCGGGGATTTTGTGCGAGAGGAGTGCGGAGAGATTGAGGGGCATCAGTCGACCTTCGCGATGCGGCTTCTTCCTTAACCCTCCCCGACTTCAAGAAGGGTGGACGCGAGCAATAGCGAACGGCCGGGTGGGGTAAAAGCATAATCGCCCCCACCCGGTCGCCTTCGGCGACCACCCTCCCCCGCAAGCGGGGAGGGATAAGAGTCATCCCCACACTTCTTCCGCCAGTTCGACGATCATGCGCAGCTTTGCCCATTGTTCGTCCTCGGCCAGCGTATTGCCCTCCTCGGTCGAGGCGAAGCCGCATTGCGGCGACAGGCACAACTGGTCGAGCGAAATATATTTGGCCGCCTCGTCGATGCGGCGCTTGAGAGTGTCTTTCGATTCGAGCTGGCCGGTCTTGGTGGTGACCAGGCCAAGCACGACCTGGCGATCTTTCGGGACCAGCTTCAAAGGTTCGAAACCGCCGGCACGCTCGGAATCGTACTCCATGAAATAGCCGTGCACTTTGATCTGGTTGAACAGGATTTCCTGCTCGGCCTCGTAACCGCCCGAACCCATGAATGTCGATTTATAATTACCGCGGCACAGATGCATGGTGATGCGCATGTCGGATGGAATGTCCGACATCGCGGTGTTGATGAGATCGCCATAGAGCGGCCCGAGCTTCTCCGGATCGTCGCCGCGCGCCTTCATCTGCCCGCGATATTTTTCGTCGCACAGCATGGCTATAAAGACTTCATCAAGTTGCAGATAGCGGCAACCGGCGTCGGCAAAAGCGCGCACCGCTTTCTTGTAAGCTTGGCCCAGATCGTCGAAGAAGACGTCCATCTTCGGATAGACATTCTTATCGATCGGCGTCGGCGTCGGGCGTCCGTAAATCGCCGACGGCGCGGGGATGGTGATCTTCGGCGTCCGTTTGGTGTGAGCGGCGACGAATTTGTAATGATCGATCATCGGATGGCTGGAATAGCCGAGCTTGCCGGTGACCTTGACGCCCTCGTTGCGGGTGGTGACCGCGGCAAAGGCAACGCCGGCGTCCATCACATGCCGCTCGACGCCGTCGAGGCCCCAGAGAAAATCGAGATGCCACCAGGAGCGGCGGAATTCGCCGTCGGTCACCGACTTCAAGCCGACCTCTTCCTGCTTCTTGATGACGCGTTCGATCTCTCGGTCCTCGATTTGCTTGAGCACGCCGGCGCCCAGCTCGCCCTTGGCGAATTTGTCGCGCGCGTCTTTCAGCGCGGCCGGACGCAGCAGGCTGCCGACGTGGTCGGCGCGGAAGGGCGGCTTGGTGTTTTGGGACATTGGTGTCGCTCCCTGCGTCTCTTCCGTTCGTCCCCGCGAAAGCGGGAACCCAGTGCTTTTTGGCTTATCTGGATTCTCGCTTTTGCGGGAATGAGCGGGGTGTAACTACCCCCACACTTCCTCCGCCACTTCGACGATCATAGCAAGCTTGGCCCATTGCTCGTCCTCGGCGAGGATATTGCCTTCCTCGGTCGAGGCAAAGCCGCATTGCGGCGACAGGCAAAGCTGCTCGAGCGGGATGAATTTCGCCGCCTGATCGATACGGCGCTTGAGTTCGTCCTTGGATTCGAGTGTGCCCGACTTCGAGGTCACCAGCCCGAGCACCACCGTCTTGCCCTTCGGCACCAGCCGCAGCGGCTCGAAGCCGCCGGCGCGCTCCGAGTCGTATTCCATGAAATAGCCGTGCACGTTGATCTTGTTGAACAGGATTTCCGCCACCGGCTCGTAGCCGCCCGATGCGACGAAGGTCGATTGGAAATTGCCCCGGCACAGATGCATCGTGATCGTCATATCGGAGGGAATGTCCGAAATCGCAGCGTTGATCATGTCGGCATAGATCGTCGGCAACTTCCCGGGATCGTCGCCGCGGTTGGCGACTTGCTCGCGCAATTTCGGGTCGCACAGATAAGTGAAATTCACCTCGTCGAGTTGCAGATAGCGGCAGCCCACATCGGCGAAGGCACGCACCGCCCTGCGATAACTCTGGCCGAGATCGCGGTAGAACTCGCTCATCTCCGGATAGATGCTTTCCGGCACGGCGTCGCGGCCATAACGGAAGTGCAGCGACGAAGGCGACGGGATAGTCATCTTCGGCGTGGCGCGGGTATTCGCTTTGACGAATTTGAAATGCTCCAGCATCGGATGGCCGGGGAACGTACCGAGCTTGCCAGTGACGCGCAGCATCATCGGCTTCGGGTTTGGCCCCTGGAATTTTATTTTGCGTTCGCCGAGATAGGCTTCGACGCCATCGAGTTCGCCGAGAAAGTCGTAATTCCAGAAGGCGCGGCGGAATTCGCCGTCGGTCACCGATTTAAGGCCGACGTCTTCCTGCTTCTTGATCACAGCAGCGATTTCGCGGTCTTCGATTTCCTTGAGTTGCGCCGGCGTGATTTCGCCTTTTGCGTGTTTGGCGCGGGCGTCTTTGAGTGGCGCAGTGCGCAACAGACTGCCAACGTGGTCGGCGCGGAAGGGCGGTGTGGTGCGTGGGGGCATTAGAATTAAATTTCCCTTTCTTACTTATCCCTCCCCCGCTTTGCGGGGGAGGGATAAGTCAGCCCCAAACTTCTTTCGACAGCTCCACGATCATCTTCAACTTCGCCCACTGCTCATCCTCGGCCAGCACATTGCCTTCCTCGGTCGAGGAGAAGCCGCACTGCGGCGACAGGCAAAGCTGTTCGAGGGCTACATATTTAGTCGCCTGCTCGATGCGCTTCTTGATGTCGTCTTTCAATTCCAGCGCGCCGGTCTTGGATGAGACAAGACCGAGGACGAGCTGCCGCTCGCCCTTCGGGAAAAAGCGCAATGGCTCGAAGCCGCCGGCGCGATCGGTGTCGTATTCCAGAAAGTAGCCATCGAGATTGGTCTTGCCGAGCAATTGCTCGGCCACAAATTCGTAGCCGCCTTGCGCGATCCAGGTGGAGCGGAAATTGCCGCGGCAGGAATGCATGGTGACGGTCATGTCGGCCGGCTTATTTTTCAGCGCCGCATTGGTGACCTCGGCATAGATCGCCGGCAGCGCGTCGGGATTGTCGCCGCGGGCCTTCGAGCCCTCGCGCTCTTTCGGGTCGCAGATCATCGCCCAGGCGGTGTCGTCGAGTTGCAGGTAGCGGCAGCCGGCGTCGTAGAAAGCGCGTATCGCCTTGTTCCAGGCGGCGCCGACATCGGCGAAGAAATTGTCGAGGTTCGGATAGGCCTCCTTGCTCACCATCGCGCGGCCTTGACGGAAGTGAAAGGTCGAGGGCGCCGGGATGGTCATCTTCGGCACGACGCTGCAATTCGCTTTCAGGAATTTGAAATGCTCGATATGCGGATGGCTGGCGAAGTCGATCTTGCGGTTGATCTTGATGGCTTCGCTTTTGGTTTCGACGCCGTGGAACTTGATCGGCGGCGCCGGGATGAGATCGACGCCGGCCAGACCTTTGAAGAAATCGAAATGCCACCAGGAACGCCGGAACTCACCGTCGGTCGCGAGTTGCAGGCCGATTTGTTCCTGCTTCTTGATGACCTTCTTGATGGCGTCGTCTTCCACCGCCTTGAGCGCGGCCGCGTCGATTTCGCCTTTGACGAATTTGGCGCGCGCATTCTTCAGCGCGGGCGGACGCAGCAGTGAGCCGACGTGATCGGCGCGGAACGGTGGCTTGGTTCGTTGGGACATTGGTGGGCTCCCGATGTTTTCTTATCCCTCCCCGTCTTCGAGGAGGGATAAGTGAAGCTACTTCCCCCACACTTCCTGCGAAATCTCGACGATTGCCTTGAGCTTCGCCCACTGCTCGTCCTCGGCCAGCACATTGCCTTCCTCGGTCGAGGCGAAGCCGCATTGCGGCGACAGGCAAAGCTGCTCGAGCGCGACGAACTTCTCGGCTTCGGCGATGCGCTTCTTGATGTCGGCACGCGGCTCGAGCGCACCCGACTTCGAAGTGACGAGGCCGAGCACCACCAGCTTGTTGCCCTTCGGCAAAAAGCGCAGCGGCTCGAAGCCGCCGGCCCGGTCGCTGTCGTATTCCAGGAAGTAGCCGTCGTAATTGCACTTGGCGAGCAGGCTTTCGGCCACCGGCTCGTAACCGCCCGACGAAATGAAGGTCGAGCGGAAATTGCCGCGGCAGACATGGGTGGTGATGACCATGTCGGCGGGCTTGGCTTCAAGCGCCTTGTTGATGCACTTGGTGTAGGTGTCCTGCAAGTGATCGACGTCGAGACCGCGCTCGCGCGCCTTCTTCAATTCCGCTTCCGAGCAGAGATAGGCCCAAGCGGTGTCGTCGAATTGCAGGTAGCGGCAGCCGGCGGCGTAGAAGGCCTTGATGGCGTTCTGATAGGCGACGGCGAGATCGTCGAAGATGGCGTCGCGGCTGACGTAGACATTTTTGGTGACCGCGCCCGGCTCAAGCCGAAAGTGGAAGGTCGACGGCGCCGGGATGCACATCTTCGCCGTTTCTTTGGTGTGCGCTTTCAGGAACTTGAAGTGCTCGATCATCGGATGATTGGAGAAGCCGATCTTGCCGGTGACCTTGATGCTTTGCATCTTGGTCTGCACGCCGTGGAACTGGATGCCGTGGTCGAGCTCATACAATTCGACGCCATCGAGCATGCTGTAGAAATCGAAGTGCCACCACGAGCGGCGGAACTCGCCATCGGTGATCGCCTTGAGACCGACCTCTTCTTGCTTCTTGATGATCTTCTCGATCTCGCGGTCTTCCACCTCCTTGAGCTGGGCCGCGGTGATTTCGCCTTTCTCGCGCTTGGCGCGCGCGTCTTTCAACGGCGCGGTGCGCAGAATGCTGCCGACGTGGTCGGCGCGGAAAGGCGGCTTGGTTCTCTGGGTCATTGTTTCCTCCGGTAGCCGCGATTTTTAAGCGGCCGCAACGCTAGTTTGGATGAGCCTTAGCATGATCGTGCGGCGGCGTCAGGCGTGCCGCTTCGCATGCGTAGGCTACAGTTTCAACTACCCCGCCGAAGGAAAAATAATGCGGCGCGATGTCGCCGAGTTCTTCCGCCTGCGCGCCGGGAACCGACAGCGTCTCGATAATGCGGTCGGGCCCGACATAACCGATCAGGCCGGAGGCGACCCCGCTCATCAGCCCGCGCAGCGAGGCGGCGACGCCGCAGCGTTTCGCATAACGCAGCAGCGCGGGCACGCTGGTCGGCCCGGCCATGCCGACTTTCACCGGCGTGGCGATGCCGCAGCCGCGCAGTTGCTTGAGCCAGGCCAGCACCCGTTCGGGCGAAAAGGAAAACTGGCTCACGATGTGGACCTTGAGGCCGAGCGCGATGGCGCTGGCGGTTTTTTCGTCGAGCGCCGCTTCCAGCCGAGCGGGCGAAATGTGGCTGTGCCCTTCCGGATAGGCGGCGATGCCGATTTCGGTAATGCCGGCTTCGCGCAAGGCCGCCCTCTGGATCACCGCCAGCGCGTCGGTGAAAGGCCCGCTTGGCTCGACGTCACCGCCGATCACCAGCAATTGTCGCATGCCGGCTTCGCCGGTGAGGCTTCTCAGTAATTCGTTCAGTTGGCCGGCGCTGGCGAGGCGGCGCGCCGCGATATGCGCGATCGGCTCAAGGCCTGCCTTCGCCAAGCCTTTCGCGGCGCCGACCAGTTCGGCGCTGTCCAGGCTCGGCACCGCCGAAAGATAAACCTGCGTGCCGGGCGCCAGCGTGGATGCAAGCGTGGCGATTTCCGCAGGGCCAGGACGCGTGGCCTCGATCGAGAAACGCTGCGCGAAGGCGGTACGCCCCGGCGGGTTCAGTTCTTCCTTGGCGGCCGTGTTGGCGAGGCTTGCGCCCATGCGCCTACTCCCGCCGGCGGGAGATCACAAAGGATTCGTCGTAGAACCAGAGGCCGCCATGCTCCTGCAACACGTCACGCGTCGCTTCGATATAGCGGCGGTCGCTGTTGACGTCGGACAGGCGGTCGTCCTCGACCTGCGCGACATAGACCGCCGCGTTCCAGGCGGCGAGCAGTGTAGACGTTCCGATTGATGAGGACACTTCCGACGGCAGCGTGTGCATTTCATAGCGAAACAACGAGCGCTGGTCGGAATAGGCGTTGAAGTTCAGGTCGCGCGCCGCCGCGCCCAGTTCGTGCTTGGTTTCCTTGAGCAGATCGTGGCGGCTATGCACGAAGGGATTGTCGTCCGGCCAGACCTTGTGGATGATCTCCATCGCCGGGTCATGACCGTAGGACTGGATCGCGATCATGCGGCCGCCGGGACCGAGCGCGCGGGCGAGCGGCGCCAGCACACGTTTGGCCTTGAATTCGAGCGAAGCGCGGGCGCGGTAAGGCTGCGACGCGATGACAAGGTCATAGTCGGCGACCGAGCCGCCCGGCTTCGGAATCACCTGATCGAGCAGGAAGCGGTGGTCGTTGCGATAAATCACCAGCACGACCGGGCGCTCATAGACCGGGTTGCCGCTCTTGGGCGAAACCTTGGCTTTCCAGCTATCGGCCAGGAAAGGTTCGAGCGCGGTGATCTGCTCCTCGAAGGAATGCGCGGTGTTGCCGTCCATCGCCAGCTCTTTCCAGATCATGCTGGTGGCGGCGGACAGCGACTTGGCGGCGAGCCACGGCGCTTCGGCGTAGGCGAGGTTGGTCAGCACCAGCACCGTCGAGGGATGTTCGATGAAGCGGTCGGCCATCTTGTGCAGCGTGAGACGGACGTCCTCGAGGCTGATTTCCTTGCCGACGACATAGAACGGCATGGTCGGAAACTTGTCGTGCATCGAGCGCATGACGCGCGCCAGCACCGAGCCGTCGCCGACGCCGGCGTCGAATACGCGCACCGCCGGCGGGCGCGGATGCATGTTGGTCAGTTCGAGGCTGACGCGTTGCGCGACTTCCCATTTCTCCGAGCAGGTGTTCACGAACAGCAGATATTTCTGCCGGTTGTCGAAGAAACGGAAATTGCGCTGCGGATCGTCGCCCGCCTGATTGGTCGTGGCCATGGAGGGCGCCTGCGGCTTGATGACGGGAAGCGATTGCGTAACGGGGGCATCGAACAGCATGCGGCGGCGGGCGGGGGCGGTTTCATGACTCGCGGTCATGAACGCGCGGATGCGCTCGAGCGTATCGGTGGTGATGCGCCCGCCATTGCGCAGGCGGCTGGCGAGCTTGCCGTCATTGACGGCACGGCGGCCGAAGGTGGATTCGGCGAGGCCCCGTTGGCGGCAGAATTCGCTGATCTCCTGGAGGATGACTTCGTTCATGACGCCGTCCTTGGATCTATCCCTCAAAAACCGGCTCTGATCGGCCGTGTATCGGATAGCGAACCAGCGGGAGGTTTTCGCGTCAACCACAAAATCGCCCACATAAAGATGGGCAGAGTGGGTGGGCACGTTTAAATGGAGAAAATGCATTAAAATAAGCATTTCCAAAACCAAGAAACTCTACTGTTGTGATCGATAGCTAAATTAGTGGGCAAAATTGAGCAAATTCGTGGGCAATGTTGGGTAGCCCCCGCCGTCAGGACACGCCGGAATGGCGCGCAAGTTCGGCAGCTTAATTGGGATTTCGGCGCGTTCTTGGCCGGCTATTGGGCGACGCCCCGCCTCAGACCTCGAAGAACACCGTCTCGTTGCCGCCCTGCACGCGGATGTCGAAGCGGTAGAGCGGCGGTTCGGTGCCGGCCTGCTTGTGGGCAACGAGGGTGCCGCGCCGATCTTCCGGGACCATGCTCAGGATCGGATCGGCGGCATTGGCGGCCTCGTCCGAGAAATAGAGCCGCGTGTAGATCTGCCGCAACATGCCGCGCGAGAAAATGCAGACCACGACATGCGGCGCCTGCGGCTTGCCCTTGGGCCCTTCCACCGCGCCCGGCTTGATGGTGTCGAAGGCATAGACGCCATTCTTGTCGGTGGCGGAACGGCCGAAGCCCTTGAATTTGGTATTCGGAATGGCGCGGTTGGCGCCAGGGGTGGCGTAGCGGCCTTGCGCGTCCGCCTGCCAGATTTCGATCATGGCGTCGTTGATCGGCAGGCCATCGCCGTCCAGCACGGCGCCTTCGATGCGGATGCGCGAGCCCGAAACGTCCGGCGTCACCAGATTGGATTCGACCGTGTTCTTCCAGCTATAGCTGCCGTTCGGGTCCCATTCGCAGCGCCCCTTGGGCGCGAGGCCATAGGCGAAGAACGGACCGACGGTCTGTGAAGGCGTGATCTCGGACATTAGTTTTTTCCTCTGCGCATGATCTTATCCGAAAACCGGTTCCTACTTTTCGGGATCGTGCGCGTGTCTCTTTTCTAGTGTTCGTCGTTGTCGAGCGGGGTGGCATCGCGGCCACGCAGCACGATGTCGAAGCGGAAGGCGAGCGCCCAGTCCGGCACGGTGTTTTCCAGATCGAAGGTCGAGACCATGCGTTGCCGCGCTTTTTCATCCACCACCGAATTGAAGATCGGGTCGTAGGGGAAGAGATAGTCGCCGGGAAAATACATCTGGGTGACCAGGCGCGACAGGAAGGAATGACCAAAGACGGAAAAGTGAATGTGGTTCGGACGCCAGGCATTGTGATGATTGCCCCACGGATAGGCCCCCGGCTTCACCGTGATGAATTTGTAGTAGCCCTTTGAGTCGGTGATGGCGCGGCCGGCGCCGGTGAAGTTCGGATCGAGCGGGGCCGGATGCTGATCGACGATATGAACGTAACGGCCGCAGGCATTGGCCTGCCACAGTTCGACCAGCGCGTTCGGCACCGCCCGCTTGTCCTCGTCGAGCACGTGGCCGTGCACGATGATGCGCTCGCCAAGTGGCTCGCCTTTGTGCTGCTTGGTGAGGTCGTTGTCGCCTTCCTGGATGGTGTCGTGGCCGTAGACCGGGCCGGTCAGTTCCGACAGCGTGTGCGGCACGATCATCAGCGGCTTCGACGGCGAGCGTTTGATGGTCGAGCGATAGCCCGGGCTGAGATGCGCGGGATAATTCTCCAGGCTCTTGGTCGGATAAATCAGCGACATTCTATGTCCTTTTTCCTTAAGCGACCCGCTCGAGCGCGATCGACACGCCCTGCCCGACCCCGACGCACATCGTGGCGAGCGCCAGCCTGCCGCCGTTTTCCTCCAGACCGTGCACCGTCGTCAATGCCAGCCGCGCGCCCGACATGCCGAGCGGGTGGCCGAGCGCGATCGCTCCGCCATGCGGGTTGACCTGCGCCGCGTCGTCGGCAAGCCCGAGCTGCCGCATGCAGGCTAGTGACTGCGATGCGAAGGCTTCGTTGATCTCGATCAAATCGTAATCGCCGATTTTGTGTCCAAGGCGCGCCATCAGCTTTTGCGTCGCGGGAACGGGGCCGATGCCCATGATGCGAGGCGGCACCGCCGCCGAGGCCATGCCGAGCACGCGCGCACGCGGCGTCAGCCCATGCGCCTTCACCGCCGCTTCGGAAGCGATAACCATCGCCGCCGCGCCGTCATTGACACCGGAAGCATTGCCGGCCGTCACCGTGCCGGGCTGGCGAAACGGCGTCTTGAGCTTGGCCAACTGTTCGAGCGTGGTGTCGGGACGCGGGTGTTCGTCGGTATCGACCTTGATCACGTCGCCCTTGCGGCCGGCGACTTCGACCGGCACGATTTCCTTGGCGAAATAACCCGAAGCCATCGCCTTGCCGGCGCGCTGCTGCGAGCGCAGCGCAAATGCATCCTGATCCGCACGCGTGACCTGGAAGTCTTCCGCCACGTTCTCGCCGGTCTCCGGCATGGCATCGACGCCGTATTGCTTTTTCATCAGCGGATTGATGAAGCGCCAGCCGATGGTGGTGTCGTAAATCTCGGCGCTGCGGGAAAACGCCTCCTGCGCCTTGCCCTGCACAAAGGGCGCGCGCGTCATCGATTCGACGCCGCCGGCGATGGCGAATTCCATTTCGCCGGCGCGGATTGCGCGTACGGCGGTGCCGACCGCTTCCATGCCGGATGCGCACAGCCGGTTCAGCGTCACCCCCGGCACCGACTGCGGCAGCCCGGCGAGTAGCAGCGCCATGCGCGCGACGTTGCGGTTGTCTTCGCCGGCCTGGTTGGCGCAGCCATAATAGACTTCTTCGAGCTTGTCCCAATCGACTTTGGAGTTGCGCGCAACAAGCGCCCTGATCGGCACCGCGGCGAGATCGTCGGTACGCACTTTGGCGAGCGAGCCGGCATAGCGGCCGATTGGTGTGCGCACGGCGTCGCAGATGAAAACATCACGCATTTTTAATCCTCTTTTGCCGTCATTCCGGGGCGCGCCGAAGGCGCGAACCCGGAATCCAGCTATCCACTCTGTCGTCCTTATCTGGATTCCGGGTTCCGCGCTGACGCGCGGTCCCGGAATGACCGGAGATATATAGGCGAGTCCGCCATCGCTTACGCCGCATGCGCGCGGGCGGTGCGCGCGTGCAACTCGCGCAAGACGTCGAGTTCCTGCACGGTCGGCGCCGGCGTCTCTTCCACCTTGGCGGCGTATTTCACCGGCCAGCCGGTATTTTCCTGGATCTGCTCGCGTGTGACGCCGAGGTGAATCGAGACCACCGTCATCTCTTTGGTTTCCGGATCGGGCGCCCAGATGGCCAAGTCAGTGATCAGCTTGGTCGGACCTTTGGTTTTGACGCCAAGCTTTTGCCGCGAGTCGCCGCCACTCACATGGCCGATCGAGGTGACGAAATCGAGCTTATCGACGAAGGAGCGCTTGCCCTGCGCCATGATGATGAAAATCTCGCCGCACGAGGTGGCTATCTCCGGCGCGCCGCCGCCGCCCGGCAACCGCACTTTCGGCTTGTCGTAAGGGCCGACCACCGTCGTGTTGAGATTGGCGTATTTGTCGATCTGCGCGCCGCCGAGAAATCCGACCTTGATGCGGCCGCCTTGCAGCCAGTAGCGGAACATCTCCGGCACCGACACGGTGGTGATCGCGGTCTCACACAATTCGCCGTCTCCGATGGAGAGCGGCAAAATTGTCGGCTTGGTAGCAAGCGTACCGGATTCGTAGATCAGGGTGATGTCCGGCGCATGCGTGAGACGGGCGAGATTGCAGGCCGCCGAAGGCTGGCCAATGCCGACAAAACAGATGTCGTCGTTCTTTAGGGCGCGCGCCGCCGCCACCGTCATCATTTCGTTCGATTTGTAATCGGGCATGATCGTCACTCCGCCGCCGCTTTGTGCCGGCGCGCATATTGCGCAAAGGCGTCGGGGCCTTTCGCCAGCACATTGTCTTTCATCCAGGCCATGAAGCTGTCGCGTTCTTTCGCGATCTCGTCCCACTGTTTGTAAAAATTATTGTTGCGCGGGTAATAGCCCTGCGCATAGGACGGGAAGGCACCGCCCGGCACCGCCACGACATGGCCGACGGTCCAATGCGGCAGCACCACGGCGTTGAGGCTGCGCTCCGGCAGTTCGTCGACGATCTCCTCGACCGTCACCACCGAACGCTTCGACGCCAGCACGGCTTCCTTCTGCACGCCGAGCACGCCTTCGATCATGACATTGCCGGCTTTGTCGGCGCGCTGCGCATGGATCACCGCGACGTCGGGCCGGTGCGCCGGAATGGCAGCGAGTTCTTCGCCGGTAAAGGGACAAGTGACGCGCTTGATCTTGGCATTTACCTTCGGCAGATCGCCGCCGATATAGCCGCGAAAGATCGCGCAGGGCAGACCGGCAGCGCCCGCCTCATAGGCATTGGCCATGGCAGCGTGCGAATGCTCCTCGATTTCGAGCGGCTGCGGAAAACCTTTTTCGATGGCGTCGCGGAAGCGATGCAGCGAGCCGACGCCCGGATTGCCGCCCCACGAGAAGACCAGCTTCTTGACGCAGCCCATGCCGATCAACTGGTCGTAAACGAGGTCGGGCGTCATGCGGATGAGCGTGAGATTTTTGCGGCCCTGCCGGATGATTTCGTGGCAGGCGGCATGTGGAATAAGGTGGGTGAAACCTTCGAGCGCGACGGTGTCGCCGTCGCGGACATTGGCGGAAATGGCCTCGGCCAGATTGCTGATACGCGCCATAAAGATGCTTCCCGGTTGCGGCTCCGTATTTACGGCTCGGCACGGACAGGGTCAAATGGCCAAACGCGATATGTAGGAGTTCAAACCATTGATGGCGCTCACGGGGCCTGAGCCGATTTTCACCATCCACGCCGAACTGGCGGGGACCATGAACCTGGGCGCGACGCCCTATGGCGAGCGCCGCATTATCGATATCGTCGGCGGCACTGTGAGCGGGCGCAAGCTCAACGGCCGCGTGCTGCCGGGCGGGGCCGACTGGCAGATCATCCGCGCCGACGGCGCCGCCGATATTCAGGCGCGCTATACTATCGAGAGCGAGGCGGGCCACCGCATCCTGGTATCGAGCGAAGGTCTGCGTCACGGACCGCCAGCGGTGCTGGAAGCGCTGGCGCGTGGCGACAAGGTCGATCCATCGCTCTACTATTTTCGCACGCTAATGCGGTTTGAAACTTCGGGCGCAGACGTCGAATGGATGAACCGCATTCTGGCGATCGCGCGCGGGCAGCGCGAAGCACGCGCCGTGCGGCTTGACGTGTATGAGGTGGAATGAACATGGCCGCCATTCCGGCAACGAATAAAGACGCCGTCTTGCTGGTGGTCGACGTGCAGAACGATTTCTGCCCGGGCGGAGCGCTCGCCGTAGCGGAGGGCGACCGCGTAGTCGCTGTGATCAACCGCCTGTCGCAAAATTTCGAGCACGTCGTGCTGACGCAGGACTGGAATCCGCCGGGCCACCAATCCTTCGCATCGAGTCATCCCGGAAAGAAACCTTTCGAGGTCGTCACGATGCCTTACGGTCCACAGGTGCTGTGGCCCGACCACTGCGTTCAGGGCAGCTCGGGCGCGGTACTACGCGCCGACCTCGAACTTCCGCAGGCCGAACTGGTACTGCGAAAGGGCTTCCGCCCGACAATCGACTCCTATTCGGCTTTTTATGAAAACGACCACACGACCCCGACGGGACTGTCCGGCTATCTGCGCGAACGCGGTTTGCGGCGGGTCGTGATGACCGGACTGGCCTTCGATTTCTGCGTCCGCTATTCGGCCGAGGACGCGCGGCGCGAGGGATTTGAGGCCATCGTCGTCGAGGACGCGTGCCGCGGCATTGACATCAACGGTTCGATGGATGAAACCCGCAAGAGCTTCGCAATCGCCGGGGTCCGGGTCGTGACCGCCGATCACATCGTGTCCTCATGAGCCATTCCGCCGCCGGCTTTGCCTTCAGCCTGCCCGCTTCGCTCAGCGCCGAGCGCAAAGGCAACGTCGCCATCGTCAAGCTTTCGCGCGCGCACAAGCGCAATGCGCTCGACGACACCACCGTACTGGGGCTGGAGACTTTCTTCACTTCTTTGCCGGAAGACATCGGCGCGGTGGTGTTGCATGGCGAAGGCGAGCATTTTTCCGCCGGCCTCGATCTGAGTGAATTGCAGACGCGCAATATCGCGCAAGGCATTTCGCATTCCTCGATGTGGCATCGCGTGTTCGACAAGATTCAGTTTGGCAAGGTGCCGGTGGTCGCGGTGCTGCATGGCGCCGTGGTCGGCGGCGGGCTGGAACTGGCAGCGGCGGTGCATGTGCGCGTGGCCGAGCGCAACGCCTATTACGGCCTGCCGGAAGGCTCGCGCGGCATCTATGTCGGCGGCGGCGGTTCGGTGCGGCTGCCGCGATTGATCGGCGTCGCGCGCATGATGGACATGATGCTGACCGGGCGCACCTATTCGGCCGAGGACGGCCACGCCATGGGGCTGACCACGTATCTCACCGAGCCAGGCGAGGGCTTTGCCAAAGGTCTGGCACTGGCCGAGCGCATCGCCGGCAATACCGCGCTCACCAATTTCGCCATTACCCACATTCTGCCGCGCATCGCCGAGACCGACCCGGCCGGCGGCTATGCCATCGAGGCGCTGATTTCCTCGATTGCGCAGGCCGACCCGGAGGCGAAAAGCCGGCTGACGGCGTTTCTGGAAGGCCGCGCCAACAAGGTGACAAGGCCGGAATAGCGCTGTTTGCCGTCAGGGATTGAGATACGCTTGAGCGGCGCCGCACAAGCGCGGTATTGTTGTCCAGGACAACAATTAAGAAGTTTGGGACGAAATGCCGGCACCGACCGCCATGGCCAGACCCGCCGCCGCGCCGCTGCGCACGGTCAAGCTCGGCACACTCGACACCGTGGTCGAGCGCCGCGCCAACGGCGAATTGCTGATCCGCGCCTCGCAGGCGCTCGGCCCCTATCACGCCAACCTGAGTGAGCCGCTGGAGCACTGGGCCAGGACGGCGCCCGAGCGCGTTTTTCTGGCGCAGCGCGGTTCGCAGGATCAATGGCGCACGGTGACTTACGCGCAGGCGTTGGAGAAAGTGAAGCGCATCGGCGCGGCGCTGCTGCGGCGCGGGCTGTCGGCCGACAAGCCCATTGTGATCGTTTCCGGCAATAGTATCGAACATGCATTGCTGGCGCTCGCCGCCATGCATGTCGGCATTCCCTATGCGCCGGTGTCGCCGGCCTATTCGCTGATGTCGAGCGACTTCGGCAAACTACGCATGATCGTCGAACTGCTTACGCCCGGCATGGTGTTCGCCGCCGATGGCCTCCTATTCGCTAAGGCGCTTTATGCGGCGGTGCCGGACGACATCGAACTGGTGGTGACGCAAAATCCGCTCGGTGACCGGCCGACGACCACGTTCGCCGATCTGATGGGCGCGCGAGACGATGCCGGCGTCGCGCAAGCCAGCGCCAAGGCGACGCCCGACACCATCGCCAAATTTCTGTTCACCTCGGGCTCGACCGGCACGCCGAAGGCGGTGATCAACACGCAGCGCATGCTGTGTTCGAATCAGACCATGATCGCGTCCGGTTTTCAATTCGTGCAGGACGAGCCGCCGGTGGTGGTCGACTGGCTGCCATGGAGCCACACCTTCGGCAGCAATCACAATTTCAATCTGGTGCTGGTCAATGGCGGCCAGCTTTACATCGACGACGGCAATCCGACGCCGCCGGGCGCACCCAAGACCGCGCGCAATCTGCGCGACATCGCGCCAACGATCTATTTCAATGTGCCGAAAGGTTACGAGGCGCTGGTGCCGCATCTGCGCGCCGACGAAGCCTTGCGCCGAAATTTCTTCTCGCGCCTGAAGGTTTTGTTTTACGCTGGCGCCAGTCTGAACCAGACCACCTGGGACGAACTGACCGAGATGGCCGTCGCGACCACCGGCGAACGTATTATCTTCGTGTCGTCGCTCGGCTCGACCGAAACCGCGCCATCGGCCATCGCCTGCACGTTCGACTTCGGCCGCCCGGGCAATATCGGTCTTCCTTTCCCCGGCACCGAACTCAAATTGGTGCCGAATGCCGGCAAGCTGGAAGCGCGCTTGCGCGGTCCGCACATCACGCCCGGTTATTGGCGGCAGGAGAGCCACACGCGCGATGCCTTCGACGAAGAAGGCTTCTACAAGATCGGCGACGCGCTCAAATTCGCCGACCCGGACGATCCCGGCAAAGGCCTGCTGTTCGACGGCCGCATCGCGGAAGATTTCAAATTGAATACCGGCACCTGGGTCAGCGTCGGGCCGTTGCGCGCGCGTTTCATCGATCATTTCGCGCCTTATGCGCGCGACGTGGTGTTTACCGGCGCCGACCGCGACTTTGTCGGCGCGCTGGTGTTTCCCGATATCGAGGCTTGCCGCAAGCTCGCGGGTCTTGGCGCAGATACTGCGCCTGCCGCCGTCATCGAAGCACCGCCGGTGCGCGGCAAATTCGCGGAGCTGACGGCAACGCTGGCCGCCGCGAGCCAGGGTTCCTCGACGCGCGTGGCGCGCTTGCTGCTGATGGCGGAACCGCCGTCGATGGATAAAGGCGAAATGACCGACAAAGGCTCGATCAATCAGCGCGCGGTGCTGGCAAGCCGCGCGGCGCTGGCGGAAGAGCTTTACCGGCAGCCGCCGAGCGTCGGGGCGATTGCGCGCAAGTAAAAATTACGAAAGCGAACTGACATGGAAATCAAAGGACAGGCGGCCATCGTCACCGGCGGCGCATCGGGCCTGGGCGCGGCGACCGCGCGCGCGCTGGCGGCGGCCGGCGCCAGGGTCGCGGTGTTCGACGTGAACGAAAAAGCCGCCAACGATCTCGCCAAGGACATCGGCGGCATCGCGGTCGTCTGCGACGTGGCAAGCGCCGAAGGCGCCAAGACCGCGATTGCCTCGGCCGCCACCGTGCACGGTCCGGCGCGCGTCCTCGTCAATTGCGCTGGTGTGGGCCCGGCCAAACGCATCGTCGGCAAAGACGGCCCGATGCCGCTGGAAGACTTCGAACGCGTCATCCGCATCAACCTGATCGGCACCTTCAACATGATGCGGCTGGTCGCCGCCGACCTGCAAAAGTCCGAGCCGCTCGCCGACGGCGAGCGCGGCGTCATCGTCTCGACCGCGTCGGTCGCCGCTTACGAAGGCCAGGTCGGACAATCCGCTTACTCGTCGTCGAAGGGCGGCGTCGCCGCGCTGACGCTGCCGGCGGCGCGCGAGTTCGCGCAATTCGGCATTCGCGTGCTGGCCATCGCGCCCGGCATTTTCGCCACGCCGATGCTCACGGCGCTGCCGCAGGAAACGCAGGATTCGCTCGGCGCCTCGGTGCCCTTCCCCAAGCGCCTGGGCGCGCCGCGCGAATACGCCGCGCTGGTCCTGCATTGCATTCACAACAGTTATCTTAATGGCGAAGTCATCCGCCTCGACGGCGCGCTGCGCATGGCGCCGCGATAATAAGGCGTCATGGCCGGGCTTGTCCCGGCCATCCACGACTTGTTTGCTTTGCTGGGCCACAAATAGACGTGGATGCCCGGCACAAGGCCGGGCATGACGGTGGAGAGAGAGCGGTGCCGAACAACGAGTTGCGAGAGCCAACCTGACATGACCACCTTCACCAATACCCGCATCGTGCGCATCGAGTGGGGCGACTGCGACCCCGCCGGCATCATTTATTATCCGAACTATTTCCGCATCTTCGACGCCGCGACCGCGATGCTATTTGAGGCCGCGCTCGGCATGACCAAGTTTCAGATGTTCAAGAATCTGGAATTCACCGGCTGGCCGCTGGTGCGCACGCAGGCGCGTTTCTTGAAACCCACGCGCTTCGGCGACGACGTCGAAGTCGCAAGCACGGTGAAATTCGGCCGCACAAGTTTCGAGGTCGAACACAAACTTAGCCTCAAGGGCGAACTCTGCGCGGAATGTTCGGAAAAGCGGGTATGGACCGTGCGCGACGCGCAAGGTTATCTCAAGTCGCATCCGGTGCCGGAAGCGGTGTTGGGGAAGTTTAAGACAAATTAGCCGCGTCGTGATCTCGCTTCCCTTCCCTCGCTCCGCGAAGCGGGGAGAGGGAAAAGAAGACTCACTCAAACCCGGCCGCGATCTTCTTCAAAATCTGGATGAAGCGCTTGCGGTCGCGCAGGCCGATCAACCGGTCGAGGTTGCGCTCATGCCGGCGCGCGCAGCGTGTCATGGTGGCGAGCGTTTTCTTGCCCTCGCGCGTCACGTTCAGGCAATAGGCGCGGCGGTCGTGGTCGAGCCGCTTGCGCTCGACCAGCCCGCGCTGCACCAGATCCTCGACCACCGGCGTCAGGCTCGATTTGTCGCGGCCGGCGGCCTGGCTCAATTCGGTCTGGCTGATGCCGGGATTGCGCGCGATCAGCGTCAAAGTTGCGAAGCGGCCCGGGCTCTCGCCCACCTCCGCCGACAGACGCGAGAAGGCCTGAAAGGCGCTCTCCTGCGCCATGCGCAGGTTGAAGCCGACCCAGGTGGCGAGCGGGCCGAAATTGATCGATTTGACGGTCGTTTCGCCGTTCTTGCCGCGCCGCACACGGCCGTTCGCGGGGCCGTCATTGCCATTACGGTTGCCGTTCGATCCAGTCACCTTGAGATCCCCTCGACGGCCGCTTCGGGGCGGCCCTTTTTAGTTTGATATCAAACCATAACCTTTACTTTACAAGCGCGACAACATACGGCTGAATAATAAAAAAGTTGGCTTTGTAACCAACACGTGAACCAGGGAGGAATTCCATGACGTCTCGTTTCGCAGCTTTCATTTCCGCATTGGCCGTCGCCGGCTTGGTGTCCGCGGCCACTGCGGCCTCCGCGCAGGAAAAAACCTTCGAACTCAAGCTGTCGCATTGGGTGCCGCCGTCGCATCCATTGCAGAAGGCGCTGGAGGAATGGGGCGCCTCAGTGGAAAAGGATTCCGGCGGCACCATCAAGTCCAAGGTCTATCCGTCCCAACAGTTGGGTAAGGCCTTCGACCATTACGACATGGCGCGCGACGGCATCGCCGACCTTACTTATATCAATCCCGGCTACCAGCCGGGCCGATTTCCGGTCATCGCCGCCGGCGAATTGCCGTTCCTGATTTCGAACGCCACCGGCGGTTCGGTCGCGCTCGACAAATGGTATCGCAAATACGCCGCCAAGGAGATGAAGGACGTCAAGTTCTGCCTCGCCTTCGTGCATGACCCGGGCGCGATCCACTCGGTGTCGAAGAAGGTTATGGTGCCGGCCGACATCAAGGGCATGAAAATCCGTCCCGCGCAGGGCACCATCGCCCGCTTCGTCACGCTTCTCGGCGGCACCAACGTGCAGGCCGCGGCGCCGGAAGTGCGCGAAGTGCTGAGCAAGGGCGTCGCCGACGCGGTGACCTTCCCGTGGGGTTCGATCCTGCTGTTCGGCATCGACAAGGTGACCAAAGAGCACATGAACGTGCCGCTCTACACCACCACCTTCGCCTTCGTGTTCAACAAGGCCAAATACGAGCAGATGTCGGCCAAGCAGAAGAAGGTGATCGACGACCACTGCAACGCGGAATGGGCGGCCAAGGTCGCCGGGCCGTGGGCCAAATTCGAGCATGACGGCATCGCCAAGATCAAGGCGGAAGCCGGCCAGGACGTCTACGACATCACCCCGGCGCAACTCGCCGAATGGCAGAAAGCGGCCGCGCCGCTCGAAGCCGACTGGGCGGCGGGCGCCAAGAAGGCCGGCATCGACCCGGTCGCCGCGATGAAGGAATTGCGGGCGGACCTGAAGAAAGAAAACGCGGCTTATTAGCGCATGATCCCGAAAAGTGGGAACCGGTTTTCGGATAAGATCATGCGCAAACAAGAACGCAAGCGAAGCAGAGTGAATCCAACGCAACGGATCGCGTTCTGATGGACGACGCAGCGAGGGGACCGGCGAAGCAATCCAGTTCCGTCGATCGATTCATCGATGTGATCGAGGTGACGGCGGCGAGCTTTCTCGCCGTTGTTACCTTGCTCGTTTTCGTGTCGGTGTTCCTGCGCTATTTCTTTTCCTGGTCGATTCCCGACAGCTACGACTTCACCCGCCTGCTGCTCGGCATTCTGATCTTCTGGGGCATGGCGGTGGCGAGCTATCGCGGCGACCACATCACCGTCGATCTGTTGTGGAGCGCCTCGCCGGCCTGGGCCAAGCGCGCGATGGACGTGTTCTCGGCGCTGGTCGCGCTGGTCGCCATGGCGACTTTCACCTGGATGTTCGCCGAAAAGGTAATCAACACCCGTATCGACAATGTCGGCACCTTCGACCTGCGCCAGCCGGTGTGGATCTATTATTTCGTCGCGTGGGTGGGGCTCGGCTGTTCCATCTTTCTCCTCGTCCTGCGGACGGTGCGGCTAGTGTTCTGGCCTGAGAAGCTCGGTCCCGCGCGCGACCCGCATACGGCGGAGTAACGCGCATGATCCCGAAAAGTGGACACCGGTTTTCGGACCAGATCATGCGCAATGGTGAAAACCTATGAGCACCGACGCCGTTGCAGTTACCGGATTTGCCGCGCTGTTCGCGCTGATGATGCTGCGCGTGCCGGTCGGCATCGCCATGGGTCTCGTCGGCGTGCTCGGCTTCGGCTATCTGATCGGCGACATCACGCCGGCGCTCAAGCTCTTGTCGCAATCGCCGATCCGCACCGCTACCGACGCCGAATTCGCGGTTATTCCGCTGTTCCTGTTGATGGGCGCGTTTGCTTCCGCCTCCGGCATGAGCCGCGAACTGTTCCGCGCGTCCAATACGTTTCTCGGTCATCTGCGCGGCGGCTTGGGAATTGCGACTATCGTTGCCTGCGGCGGCTTCGCCGCCATCTGCGGCTCGTCGGTGGCGACCGCCGCGACGTTCTCCAAAGTCGCTTATCCGGAAATGCGCGACCACGGCTATCCACAAAGCTTTGCGACCGGCGTGATCGCGGCCGGCGGCTCGCTCGGGATCATGATCCCGCCCTCGACCGTGTTCGCGGTCTACGGCCTCATCACCGAGCAGGACATCGGCAAATTGTTCATTGCCGGCGTGGTGCCGGGCATTCTGGCAGTGGCGATGTATATCGCGACGATCAACATCATCGGACTGGTGCGGCCGGATTTTCTGCCCTCGACGCCGCGCCATAGCTGGGCCGAACGCTTCGAGGCGTTGCGCGGCGTATGGGCGGTAACGCTGCTGTTTGTCTTTATCATCGGCGGTATTTATGCCGGCATGTTCACCGCCACCGAGGCCGCCGGCATGGGCGCGGCCGGCGCCTTCATCATCGCGGTGCTGCGGCGGAAGTTGTCGCGCGAGGACTTCCTGCGCTGCCTGGTGGAATCCTTGCGCACCACCGCGTCGGTTTTCACCATCCTGATTGGCGCGCTGATTTTCGGTTATTTCCTCACCATCACGCAGACGCCGCAGAAGATCACGCATTTCCTCACCGACCTGGGGCTCGGTCCTTACGGCGTCCTCGTCCTGATCATGCTGATGTATCTGTTTCTCGGATGCATCATGGACGCGATGGCGATGATCATCCTGACCATTCCGATCATCTTCCCCGTCATCAAGGAACTTGGTTTCGACCCGATCTGGTTCGGCGTCATCATCGTCATGACGGTGGAGTTGGGTTTGATCCACCCGCCAGTCGGCATGAATGTTTTTGTAATAAAAAGTGTGATCAAGGACGTGAAACTATCGACGGTATTCTACGGCGTTATCCCCTTCGTCATCACGGATATTCTGCGGCTGGCCATCCTGATCGCCTTCCCAATCCTGGCGCTGTGGTTGCCATCGCATATGTAATCTGGAATGGGTAAAAGGTTGGCTATCAAACCATCGGTCCCGGGGGCCTTGAGGCTTGGAACGCTCGTTCAAGAAAGAAGTGCAGGCCTTGCGCCTGGGAGACGGGGATACCTTCCACGGCGAAGGCATCCTGGCGGTCACCAAGGCGCTGCTGCAATCGGGCGTGTCCTATGTCGGCGGCTATCAGGGCGCGCCGGTGTCGCATCTGCTTGACGTGCTGGTCGACGCTGAGGACATCATGGCCGAGTTGGGCGTGCATCTGGAGACCTGTTCGAACGAAGCCTCCGCCGCCGCCATGCTGGGCGCCTCGATCAATTATCCTTTGCGCGGCGCGGTCACCTGGAAATCCATTGTCGGCACCAATGTCGCGGCCGACGCGCTTTCAAATCTGTCGTCGCCCGGCGTGACCGGCGGCGCGATGATCATCCTCGGCGAGGACTATGGCGAAGGCGCCAGCGTCATCCAGGAGCGCTCTTATGCCTATGCGCTAAAGTCGTCGATGTGGCTGCTCGATCCGCGTCCCGACCTGCCGACGATTGTGCGCACGGTCGAAAAAGGTTTTGAACTTTCCGAGGCCAGCCATGCGCCGGTGATGCTGGAGCTGCGCATCCGCGCCTGCCACGCCACCGGCTCCTTCGAAGCCAAGACCAACCGCAAGGGCGTCAATTCCGGGCTCAACAAGCTGGAAGGACCGCCAAAATTCAATTACGCGCGGTTGGCGCATCCGCCGGTGATCTTCACGCAAGAGAAGCTGAAGATCGAGGAGCGCATGCCGGCGGCGCGTGCCTTCATCGCCAAACACAAATTGAATGAGACCATCGACGGCGATCTCACCGACATCGGCATTGTGGTGATGGGAGGCTTGACCAATTCGGTGTTGCGCGCGCTCGAGCGCATGGGGCTGGCCGATGTGTTCGGCGCCTCACGCGTGCCCATCAAGGTGCTCAACGTCGTCTACCCGCTGGTGCCGGAAGAGATCCGCGAATTCTGCGCCACAAAGCGCGCAGTGCTAGTGGTCGAAGAAGGCAATCCCGATTACATCGAGCAGGCGATCAATGTCGAACTGCGCCGCGCCGACATCCAGACCAAGGTCTACGGCAAAGGTGCACTGCCGCAGGCCGGCGAGTATGCCTCCGATGTTTTGCTCGAAGGACTCGCTGCTTTTCTGCAAGCCGCCAAGCCCAATGGCATCAACGCCGACAGCATCGCGGAAGCTGCGCGCGGGCTGATCGCGCATAAGGCACCGGCTGCACAGGCGCTTGGCGCCTTGCCACCGCGTCCGCCCGCCTTTTGCACCGGCTGCCCGGAACGCCCCGTTTTTTCCGCGCTCAAGCTGATGCAGCGCGAACTCGGCCCCACGCACATCTCGGCCGACATCGGCTGCCACTCGTTTGCGACCTTCGCGCCGTTTTCCTTCGGAAATTCCATTCTTGGTTACGGCATGTCGCTCGCCAGCGCGGCGGCGGTGACGCCGAACATGCAGAGGCGTCCGATCGCCATCATGGGCGACGGCGGCTTCTGGCATAACGGCCTCATCACCGGCGTTGCTTCGAATCTGTTCAACAAAGGCGATGGCGTACTGATCGTCATGCAGAACGGCTACACGTCCGCGACCGGGCAGCAGTATATGCCGTCGTCGCTGGCGAGCCGCGACGGCACACCGCCCGGGATGGATATCGAAAATACTTTGCGCTCGATGGGCGTGAAGTGGATGCGCAAGGTGCGCACCTATGGCGTCGCCAAAATGACGGCGACCTTGAAGGAAGCGATGATGACCGCCG
>Ga0207933_1000551_pt1 | contig 35607 bp, 39 predicted proteins | sample NGESurdeep092012_4_FD_184488 | JGI IMG/M metagenome (GOLD analysis project Ga0207933, IMG submission 184488) | Arctic peat soil microbial communities from Barrow, Alaska - NGEE Surface sample F53-3 deep-092012 (SPAdes) | ecosystem: Environmental > Terrestrial > Soil > Wetlands > Peat ... | reverse complement strand
TTCGCCAGCTTTCTTTTTTCCAGTTGTCTCCGGCTGCTGTTTTTGCCGCGACAAGACGTGGTGGTGGCCCTGACCACGCCGCCGCTGATTTCCTTCATCGGCGCATGGCGGGCAAAATTGTGGCGGACGCGGTTCATTTATTGGGTCATGGATTTTAATCCGGACGAGGCCGTCGCCGCCGGCTGGCTGCGGGCGGATTCGTTGGCGGCAAAATTTCTGGAACGGCTCTCCCGGTTCAGCCTGCGCCGCGCCGGTGACATCATCGCACTCGACCGGTTCATGCGAGACCGCATCGTGGCGAAGCAAATCCCGGCTGAAAAAGTCGCCGTGATTCCGCCGTGGTCGCAGGACAGGCAGGTGACCTTCGACGCGGCGGGACGCGAGGCGTTCCGATCGGCGCATGGACTCGACGGCAAATACGTCGTGATGTATTCCGGCAACCACAGCCCGGTGCATCCGCTGGACACATTGATGCAGGCGGCGGATCAACTGCGCGGGGAAACGGACATCGTCTTTTGCTTCATCGGGGGGGGCAGTGAATTTTCGCGCGTAAAACAATGGGCGGCAAAAAATCCGAACACACTCTGCCTGCCCTACCAGCCGCTGGACAAATTATCCGCCTCGCTGTCGGCGGCGGACGCGCAGGTTGTCGTGATGGGAGACGCCATGCTGGGGCTGGTGCATCCCAGCAAGATTTACAACATCCTGACGGTAGGTGCGCCGGTGATTTACATCGGGCCGGAGCCGAGCCACGTCACGGAAATCCTCGCTGGAACAAAATCGAGGCATCCGTGGGCGGGCGTCAGGCATGGTGCCGCCGGAGATCTGGTCAAACAGATTCATCAATTGCGACTGAACTGCGCGGGAAAAGACCGCTCGCCGCCAGCCGAAATCGAAGCTCATTTTTCGCAGGCGACTTTGTTGCCGCGCCTGGTGGCGCTCATCGAATCAACGGTTCTCAAATCTTGAAGGAATAAACACGGCCCGTAATTATTTGAAAGCTCTCTTTGCTTATGTTTGGTGATTTCGACAAATACATCCTAGTTTTTCTTGTCGGACTGGTGGTGACCTACCTGCTCACGCCGGCGGTGCGCGGGCTGGCCGTCCGGTTTGGGGTGGTTGACAAGCCAGACGCACGGCGTCCGCATAAACGGACGACCGCCCGGGGCGGCGGGGTTGCCGTGGTTCTGGGGGTTCAGGCAGCCTGCCTGGCGGCGGTTTTGTTTCCCGGACCACATCTGGCCGGGGCGCTGGATTTTGCCTGGTGGCAGAAATTTGCACTGGCGTCACTGGTTTTGCTGGTGGTCGGGATGGTGGATGATATTCGCGGAATGAAGCCGGTGATCAAACTCGGCGGGCAGGTGGCCGCCGCCTTGATAATGTGGTTTTCAGGAACCCGGTTTGGTTTGCTGTTGGGATACCATCTTCCGGCACCGGTGGATTGCGCGCTGGTGGTGGTCTGGCTGGTTGCCATCATCAATGCCTTCAATCTGATTGACGGACTGGACGGGCTGGCGGCGGGACTGGCAATCATTTCGGCAGTTGGCTTGTCCGGCATTTTGCTGATGCAGCAGGCTCCCGGACAAGTGTTGCTGCTCATGGGTTTCATCGGCGCGTGTCTTGGCTTTCTGCGGTATAATTTTAATCCCGCAAGCATTTTTCTGGGCGACACCGGCAGTATGTTCATCGGATTCACCCTGGGCGTGGTTTCCTTGCAGACGTTCAATAAAAACACGTTCCTGATTTCCATGGCCATTCCCATCATGGTTCTGGGCGTGCCGATTTATGACGCGATGCTGGCGGTGTGGCGGCGCTCGGTGCGCTCCTGGGTGGGCGACAAAGGCGACGGTGCAAGGCGCGGCATCATGCAGCCGGACGTCGAGCATCTGCATCATCGCCTGACCAAATCCGGTTTAAGCACCAGGCGGGTGGCTGTTTTTCTCTATGTGATCAACGGAGTCCTGGTGGCCTTTGGCCTGTCCATCATGCTTTTCCAGTCGCACGCGGCGGGCATTTTCCTGATCGCCCTGCTAGCCGCCGTTTATGTGCTGATGCGGCAACTGGCCGTCATCGAATTGCGCGAGACCGGCAGCGCGATATTGATGGGATTGCGCCGTCCCACTCACTCGACGTTCAAGGCGCTGGCATATCCGGCCTGGGACATGGCCTGGCTGGCAGGTTCACTGGCGTTGATCATGTGGTTCTACGAGAAGTGGAGGGTGGATTTCTGGCACACATGGTTTGTTGACCTGCCGATCTGGGTGACGCCCACCTTCTCGCTGCTCGCACTTTCACGCACCTATGTGACCTATTGGCCGCGGGCCAGGCTCCGTGATGTGTTGGTGGTTTTGTTCTGGTTGCAGACGGGAATTATCTTCAGCCTGGGACTCGCCTTGATCATTGATCCGGGGAAGGGGTCAACATGGCTTCTCCGGGCCGTGCTGATTGCGGGAATCAGCCATCCGGTCATCGTGACATCGAGATTGATTGACCGGTGCATCGAGGAACTCGTATTGTGGCTGAAGCGTCAAGGCGATGCGTCCGGTGAAACTGAAAGGATGGTGTTATACGGGGCGGGGATACGCGCGCAGTTGTTTTTGAAGGACCGGGCGATGAAAATCTCAAACGGCCCGGACGGACGCCAGATACTGGGGTTTGTTGATGATGAAAAAGGATTGCATTACCAGTGGATTTATGGGTTTCTAGTGCTGGGCGGCCTCAAGGAACTCCCGCTGTTAATCGAACGGCAGAGGGTCAACCGCATCATCATCGTTTCAAACCTGCTGCCGGAAAGCCGGGACGCCATCCGGGAAATTACGGCCCGGAGCGGGATAAAATTGAGCGAGTGGAAACCCGAGGAGCATGAGTTGCTTCCATCGGCGGCTTGAGGTTGCACAAACATTTTTTAAGTTTTACAAAGGAAAAATATGCGCAAAATAATCATCATTCTTTCGTGCTGCGTCGGTTTGCTGCTGCTGGGCTATTCGGGCTATCGCGGCTACCAGATATGGAGGCAAAGCCACGGAATGACCATGGCCAGGGAATTTTTTGCCAAAGGAGATGCTAAAAACACCATCCTTTCCCTGCAATCGGTGCTTCATGCAAATCCCCGAAACATTGACGCCTGCCGCATGATCGCGGGTTTGACCGAATCAGTGCGCGATCAACGCGCCCTGGTCTGGCGTCAGCGCGTTTTGGAACTCGATCCCAGCTCCATCACGGATCGTCTTGCGCTGGTGCAGGCGGCCATTATTTTTCAGGATTATACGCTGGCCTCAAACACCCTGGCGGGCGTGCCCGCCGCCGACACAAAAACTGTCGTCTACAACAATATCGCAGGCACTGTGGCACTGGTGGAGGGGCAGCTTGACCAGGCCGAAGCGCACTTCAGCGAGGCCATCCAGCTTGACCCGTCAAATCCGGTCCCGCAGGTCAACCTGGCCGTGGTGCGCCTGCACAGAACCAACGCGCTCGACATGGCCGAGGCGCGCATCACCCTGCAACGGGTCATCATGACTTCAACCAATGCCTCGCTCCGCAGCCAGGCACGCCGCGAACTGGTCAATGATGCAATACGCTTCAATAACATCACGACCGCCTTGACTTTCTCGAGGCAACTGGCGGATCAAACCAATGCCGTTTTTGTCGACAAATTGCTCCGGCTTGACGTGTTGATGAAATCTCAAAGCCTCGAATTCAAACCCACCCTCGCCTCATACCAGCGCGAGGCCGCGACCAATTCAGCAAAGCTTTTCGACCTGGCAAACTGGCAGATAAAAAGGCTTTCACCCGCCGAGGCGCTTGGCTGGCTGCAGGGCCTCCCCATGCAGGTCAGGACAAACCAGCCGGCATGTTTGCTCGCCGCCCAATGCCAGATGCAAACTGGCGACTGGCGCGGATTGCAGTCCGCCATCCAGCAGCAAAATTGGAGTGAACTCGAATTCATCCGCCATGCGTTTCTGTCCCGCGCCCTGCGCGAGCAAAACCTGGCCGATGCCTCGACCGCCGAATGGGGCGTGGCGCTGCAATATGCCGGCAAACAGAAGGGCACCTTGATCGCACTTTTCAGGCTGGCGGCTGAATGGAAATGGAACACCGAGGCCGAACAAATACTGTGGACCGTGGTCACTAAATATCCGGAAGAAAGATGGGCGACCTCCACCTTGTCCGAATATTTGCTGGCCGGGCACCGCACCCGCTCATTGATGGATTTGTTCAAAATCATGTCGAGTCACAACCCGGGCGATTTGGACGCAAAAAACAACCTGGCCATGACCGCCCTGCTTTTGGGGGCGCAGGAACTTAAACCTTACGACCTGTCCCAGGAGGTTTATGAAAAGGCGCCATCAAATCCATCCTTTGCCTCCACCTACGCCTTCTCGCTATACTTGCAAAAAAAAATTCCAGAGGCGCTCAAGGTCATGCAACAACTCTCCCAAAAGGAACTGCAGGATCCTTCGGTTGCCGGTTATTACGGCCTTATTCTCAAGGCGAACGGCAACATGGCGCAGGCAAAGCCCTTTTTGGATTTGTCTGCCAAGGCGCATCTGCTGCCCGAAGAGCGGATCCTTTTCGATCAGGCCAAGGCGGGCCTGTAATTTTTTGACGCCGCCGTTGGATTATGCAGATGACAAACTAATGAGGCAAAACTGGCAGGGCGGCCAATCCTCTGCCAGCCGAACGTGTGGGTTTTCAACCGGCGGCGCGCACGGAGTGACGCGCCCTGCCCAGAAAGTTTGTTAACTGCATAATCCCACGGCGAAGTTGTTTTGATTGGGTGGCGGCAAATAATATGCGGATGCTTCGCCAAGCCTTAAAACTTTCAGGGGCAAAATGATTCAGGCCGGTCTGCATGACCGGCCTGAATCGTATAAAAAGATCGAACAAAACGGGCTTGCCCGCCTGTCAAGTTACGCCGTGCGCTTCCTGCGCAATGCCCGCATACCTTGTGCCGCAAACGGCAGGAGCATCATGGCACCGGCAACCATCGTTGTGGGTTCGGGAATGGGTGCTACCCCGCTTACTTCGACAATCATATCCTGATAGTCAACATCCGTGCCCGATCCTGGGATCGCCGTCAAATCTTCCCATCCAAGAATATACGAACCGGGATCCCAAGCCACTGTGCCTCCTGAATGTCCCCAGCCATCAAGATTTGCCGCATCCAAATTTAACGACTGGTCGGTGGCGGTGGTCAATGTGACCATGTGATCTCCTCCGTCACTGTTCTGGCTGTTGACGGAATACCAGACACCGCCGGGGGTGTCCAAATAAAACCCAAAATCACCGACAGGAACAGTTATGCTCACAGTTGAATTGGGAGAAGTGCCGCCACCAAAAATTTGAGTCTTTTGACTGGGATCGCTCAAATTGTAAATGCCGAATGAACTGTAGGACGCATAGCCGGCAATCGTCAGCAGCATTGTGGCCGTCCCATTGCCGCCGGTTCCGGTCCAAACCTGGTCGGAACTGTCGTCCACCCGGTTCGCCGCGCTATTGACGTTATAACCCGAGTTGCCCGTCAAGCTCTGCATGACGGTGTTGAGGGTGCCCGGATAAGGCTCGCCGTCCCAACTGCCAGTGGTGGCCACCGGCGTCAAACCCGCGTGCGCGCTCATTGAGCAACAAATGGTTCCAGCGAGTGCCAAAATCCATGATCGGTTGATTTTCATAATTTTCATAATGTGACTGCGTTTTTTTTCTGATTTATTTGTCAAACTGTTGAGAAGTTTAAGCTTGCCACCCACGGAAGTCTATCTTGCCTTGGGACATTTTCGGTCATGTTTGGGACATACCGGATATGTCAGCATGATCATTCGCATTTTCCAGCCTGGAAATCATTTGCGCCGCGCCATTGCGCCACATTCTCAACCTTACTGCACTGCTGCCCGATAAAATTTTCGCGGGACATTGGTTGCGGCTGGATCGGTGAACTGCCCGGTGCCGTTGGTGAAGACGAGATTGGTCAACACTGACCATGAAGCGGTCAGATTGGTGGCGGCCTGGATCTGCAATAAAGGTCTCGCCAGACCCTTTATGGAAATTTGCGGCGCATGGTTTGAAATCGAAACCGGGCCGAGCACGGGCGGCACGACAAGCTTCACCACCGCGCCATTTGTCCCGTTGCCGCCGCCGCCAGATGTCGTGCCGTAGAGATTACCATCACTCCCCGACGTCCATCCTGCATACGGATTTGCTCCGTTAGTGCCGTTGAACGACACCAGGGTTGTCAACGCGCCATTGGTTGTCATCTTGAAAATCGTCCCCAGATTGCTGAGGCCACCGGAATAAGTCATGCCGTAGAAATCGCCATCGCTTCCCAATTTTAATCTCGCCGCAGGATTTGCCCCGTTGGTGCCGTTGAAAGACACCAGCGTTGTCAACACGCCATTGGTCGTCACTTTGAAAACCGTTCCCTGGCTGTTGCTGCCGCCAAAGTATGTGGTGCCGTAGAAATTACCGTCATTTCCGGGTATCAATGCCGAACGCGGATAAGCTCCGTTGGTATTGTTGAACGACACCAGCGATGTCAATACGCCGTTGGTTGTCATCTTGAAAATTGTCCCGTAGCCGTTATTCGTTCCACCAAAGGCGGTCGTGCCATATAAATCACCGTCGTTTCCTAATGTCAGTCCCGTATGGGGATTTGCCCCGTTGGTATTGTTGAAGAACACCAGCGTTGCCAGCACGCCGTTGGTTGTCACTCGGAATACTGTCCCAAAACCGCCACCAATGCCAAATATCGTGCCGTAGAAGTTGCCGTCGTTGCCCATTGTCAGAGTTGAATACGGAAAGGCTCCATTCGTATAAGCAAAGGACACCAGTGAGGTTAACAGTCCATTGGTAGTCATCTTGAACACGGTCCCATAACCGCCATTCGTTCCACCACCGACAGTTGTGCCGTATAAATTGCCGTCATTTCCCTGCGTCAATTCCGCTTGCGGGTCTGCCCCATTGGTGTTGTTGAACGACGCCAGCAATGTCAGCACGCCATTGGTCGCCACCTTGAACACGGTTCCATAACCATTCGTCCCTCCAGCACTGGTTGTGCCGTATAAATTGCCGTCTTGCCCAGCGCAAAGCCCCGTAAAAGGGGCGATTCCATTTGTGGTGTCGAATGTATATATCGCCTTCACTTGGGCAGTCTGTGCTTGGGCTGTTTGCAAGCACATTCCAGCCAGCATGGCGGCGCACAAAGAGGTGAGCAGGATTTTTTTCATGTTATGCTTTTTTGCAGAGAAAAAGAACAATCAGCAGCTTTGAAATTTTGTCAAGGTTCCAGCGTCGTAAAAAGTTATTCTGAAAGCATGATGTGCTTGAAGTTCAATCTAATTCAACTGGCATGGAATAGCAACTCAAATGTCGTCATTGGCCAAATTATACACTTGCCTGGAAAATCAGGGTTTTAAGGAGCGTCTGCAAAAACGCTTGTTGTCTTGGACTACGGCGGCCGTGAAACCGTTTTCAAAAAATAGGGGAATTTCCGAATTTTAAAGGCTGCGGCGCATTCTGCTTGCCGCCACAGTCCACGTCGCTGGCGCATAAACGGCGTTTATCCTTCAAGTGCAATCCCTTTTTTCAGGCATTCGTCCAACGGCGCGCACAGAATGACACACCCTATCCAGATTATTTATCATCTGCATAACTCCAGTCATGGACAAAAAGCAGGCCGCTCTTGCGAACGGCCTGCTCAAAAGAAGAATTAAAAACATCTTCCTATCAGACTGCGCGCTCTTTACGCAGCGAACGGATGGCACCGATGCCAAACGGCAGCAACATCAATGCACCCGCCATGACTGTTGATGCTTCCGGCACGGGAGCAGGAACAGGGATTGATGTCCCGGTAGCGTTGTCACCCCATGGACCTTGAGTTCCATCATTCAGAGAACCCGAACCAGCCGCTGGCCCATACAATGAAGTAAAGCCAATAAGCTGTGCGAGGTCGGTATGAGGTTGATAATTCCAAGTTACATTACCGTCCGTTCCGTCATTTACGCCACCAGATGTAATTGACCCGGTTAAAGTATAGGGGCTTCCAGAGAATGAATCGGAAGTCGTCAATACATTGTCCACATAGTTTGCATTGACTACGAATTGCCCTATGTCCGCACCGGAAAGCGGCGTGAATGCATACAGATAAGTGAATAACGAGGAAGTGCTGTCATAGACCACATCGTAACCAACAGAAATTGACCCACTGGCTGACGACGTAAAAGTCGCAGTTCCAGAATCCACTGATGTCAGCGTTGCTTGCGCGGCCTGCTGTGTGGCGAAAACCGCCAGGGCAGCCGCTCCGATTGTTAATAGATGTTTTTTCATATTTTCTAATTGTTTTTTTGTTTATTCTTCTTTTTGTTTATAGCCCGGCGTTCATCGCCGAACTTCTTGTTGTTGACTGTCTCACAAGCGAGCTTTTCCAACTATCCCTAAACGGGACATCTTTACTCGTTTTTGGGACGTGAGCCTGAAACCTCAATTTGTCCTGTCAAACCAGCCTGCAATCTCAATGCTCACCATCCCCCATTCACCTGGATGCAATCTGCCATCAACCACCTTCCGCATCTAGTCCATGATGGGACATCTTGTTTCGCATTTGGGACATGAAAGTGAAGCCCGAAAATATTGCAAAACAGGCGCTTTTATCAATAAAAGGCATAAAATATCAGGATTAGGGTGCATCTTGACACTGTTCTTACGATGAGTGGTAAAAGGTTCCTCAACCGGCACAAAGCGAGATGACATGAACAAAGAACGGAATCCGGAAGCCTTGAAACTGCTGCCGACCTTGGCGGCACTGGAACAGGACGTGGTGGCGGAATACTGGGAATTAGACCGTCAAAAACTGGAACGCCGCCTGGCAACGCCTCGCCGACCAGACCGGCGAGCTTTTCCCCCTGCGCCAAAGCAAACGCTGAAGCCTGACGCTGCGGACTGAGTAGTTGGACCCCGCACGCGACCAGCGGACAGCGCAAGCAGGCGCTGGTCGCCCTGGCGCGAGGCTTCGGCGTGGATTGGTGGAGAATCTGCACCGGCCAGACCACTCCGAAGAAACTGGGATTGCAAATGGGAGTCTGAAGACCAAAACGATGAAGAACGCTTAAACCATGATACTTTTCGGAGCGGCGCCACGCTCGCGTGAGGCATTGGAAGCTCAAACGCTTCCGCTCGTTAGAATGAGCCGGCCCGGTCCGTCCGCCAAACATCGAATACGTTTTGTTGTGCTGTCACTGACACGCACGGATAGGAGGATGCCATAGCTGATGCCTAACTTTCCGTCCGGCGCTGCGGTTTCATGCAGGCTTCGGTCTTGACACCCGCCGTCGGGCAAACAAGCTGATGGGCGTGCATCCACTGCTCTGGTATGTCGTCCATACGCGTCCGCGCTGCGAGAAAAAACTGCTGCTATATTGCGAGCGGGAGAAACTCGACGCCCACCTGCTTTGCCACCAATCGGTTCATAAATATCGCGGCAAGACGGCGGTGTTCAGGAAGCCGCTTTTTCCGGGCTATGTTTTTGTTCACATCCCGGCGGACAAACGCAGGGTGGTTTTGCAAAGCGACCATCTGGCCAATCTTCTGGAAGTTGCCGACCAGGATTTGTTCGTCCGGCAACTGGGTGAGGTCATGCGGGCGCTGGAAACCGACATGGAAATCCGCCTTGCGCCGACAATCGGGGAAGGGATGCGCGTCAAAATAAAGAACGGCCCGCTGCGGGGAATCGAAGGCTGGGTGGAGAAGCGCCACGGCATGACCACCGTTTTGCTCCGGCTGGATTTCATCAGCCAGGCGGCCGCCGTCAAACTGGAAGCCTCCGATCTGGAACTGATTTAGACCGGCCGCAATGCGCTGTAAATTTTCGGCGGCTCCTTTACGCGCTTCTTTGATTTGAACCTGTCCGCGCCAAGCTCCGGCTTATTGGAGAGAGCCGCCGGGTCGTGACGGGTAGGCGACGGTGTCAATGTCGAACTCACCCTGGCAACTTCGCCGTTTATTTTCCTTATGAAGGCAGTCGTATCCATTTTTTAATAACCATTAAGATGCTACAAAGCCTGCGCGCCACTGTCAAGCCGCAATATCACCGGCATGATCCTGATGGGAGCATCTTGACACTGCGCGCGGCAAAGTCGCGTGAACGTTCTTTATTGCACGAGCCAACGCCAAAGCCGCAAGCCGCATCCTTACGAAGTTTTGCTGAACGGCGCCGATGGTTTCGAATGGGAAACGTTTTGCAATTGCGCGACGATATTTCTGGTGCCGTCGGAAAAATTATTTGGACGGCGCGGAAAAGTCAGCCTGGAGCGACGGCGGCAAATTCGCGGAAAAATCCGCGACCTTTTCAGGTTGACGGCGACCGATTAAATGCCGTTTGCAAACATGCGCTGTCTGCGCGGCGGCATTGATGCGTGGGCGCAGGAAGTAGAGCCGAAGATGCGGAGATATAAATTGGGATAAATTTTTTACCGCAGACGCCGGGAATAACTTTTTTCAAATTCCTGTTGCGCGCGATTTTAGAAATTGCTTATCGTTTTGCCACAGGCGATGAATCCAAAACGGCACTCGGAGTCGTTGGGCAATTACGGAAATAATTTTGCTTCTTTTTCCGCAAACGGATTTGTGTTGCCTCAATCCGTCCGCCTTTGCCCCGATTTTCAGAACGACCGCCCCGAATTTCAGAGCCGTTCCCCCGATTTCAAAAGTCACCGCCCCGTTTTTGAAAACCGTTCCCCCGGTTTCGGCGAATGCTCCCCCGAATTTGAAAGACGCTCCCCCGATTTTTGGCGAGTCCCCCAGTTTTTGCGAGGTCTTCCCCCGATTTTTTGGACACCGAAAACCATTTGAAAATGTCTTCTCCACAGGAACTTATGCAATTTATCGCGCGAAGACCGCGATGAAAGCGAAGGAAGGGCAAATTCCTTTGGTGGGGAGAGCGTCCTCGCGAGCCAGTTTCCCTTCGCAGCCTTCGCGCCCTTCGCGCGACCCTTTTTGTTCAACCATCAACTATCAACCCTGATCTAATATGCACACTCCCCACATGCCGACCGCCGTCCTCACGCATCAAGGCGGACTCATCATCGCCGCCGGTATCGCCACTCTCGCCGTGGCCGCGCGACTGTCCGCCAATTATCTCACCGCCGCCAACACCCTTTGCACCAAAGTTTCCGGCGATGTCACCGGCCAGAAAACCGCCAAGGGCGAACTCGGCAACCTCACCACCGCGCAGCAGCAGAATCTGACCACGCTGCACAGTTGCATGGCGCAAGCCGCCAAGACCGCCAAACTCGCTTTTGCCGGACAGACCGTGAAACTGCATCAGGAATTTCAAATCGGCGCGCATGACGCCAACGACCTTGGTTCATTTCTGTCACGCTGCGACACCGTTCTTGCCTCGGTGCAAAATGCCGCGAACCTTGCCGCGCTGACACTCAAAGGCTGGACGACCGCCGAGACGACGGCATTTCAAACCGCGCGAACTGCCTTTGGCCCTGCCGAACAATTTCGCGTTCTGTCCACCAGCGGAGCGAAAGACACCACCACGACCAAGAACACCGATGCTGCGACGCTTTACGAAAACATTTTGACGATTCAAAACGCCGCCGACCTGCAATTCCCCGCGAGCAACCCCGCCAACGTCGGAGTGCGCGGACAATTTCTGCTCGGCATTTTCCCGCCCGACCACGGCGGCAATCACACGCCGCCGCCGACTCCGCCCGCGACACCTCATCCGTAAAATCAAATTTGAAAACGCAAAGCGGCCTTCGGAAACGGAGGCCGCTTTTTTTGGCGCAATACAAAAATCAAAAAAACTTTTGCTGGAGTTCACCAACGATTGCTTCTTGCGGCAACTCTGACATTCCATCATGGCGAGCCGCCGCGCAAACTTCGCCCCAACTAAAAAAATAATTGTCGAAATATTCAATCGGATGTTTGCTCATTTCGATTACATCGTCACGAGTTGGCAATCGCCCAAGTATTCCAGCGATTTGACGAACCTCTAATTGGAGTTCTTTCTTACTCACTTTATATTTTTGTTTTTGAAGCCGCTCGACGCGGCTGTTTTTTGCTTGTGGAATTTCCTCACGCTTTCCAAACGGGTCTTCGCCATCCGAAATCATATCATGCCGCTCTTGAGCGATTTTGTAGTATTGCGCCGACATCTCAATTCCGATGAAGCGACGATTCATTTGATGTGCAACCAGCGTTGATGTTCCAGCGCCGTTGAAACAATCGAGAATTATTTCATTCGGTTTTGTAAAGAGCGTGTAAAGCCGCCGCATCAATCCCGGAGGAAGCTGGCAGGGATGGTCAACCCGCTGGCTGCTGTGTTTCACAACGATGAATGTCATAGAAAAAATCCGAGAACAAATTATTGCATAGCGGCTTTCAACGGAACAACAATCTGCCGTGACGAATCTTAAAAAATCAGTTGAATTACCAACTTTGAATTGGGTCAAAAGCAAATTGCGAAACAACGTGACGTTTCGTGTGCGTGAAACAGTGTTGACGGCTTATGTCATTGGTTCGGTTGCAAAAGGGACGGCCAGCGCAAATAGCGACCTCGACGTTGCGATTGTCATTCCAGCCAAGCGTCGCGTTTCAGCTTTGAGATTAAGCGAGCGTTTTCATTTGAAAATGGCTTTGACGGGTGGAATCTATCCGATGTTCCTCGGACGGCGCGTTGATTTTCAATTCTTCTTTCCCGATGACGCAATTTTGGCTACATATCCCGCCATCAAATTGACATGAGCACTGAAACTAACGTCGGCATGAGTCCGGCAGCACTGGAAAAGGTCGGCGTTGGTCTGGTGTGTTCTGCGGAAACTTTTCGGGGGTGCAGCATTCAACTCGTCCGCAAAAATTCAGGTTTCAACGGCCTCTCCACAAATAAAGACGGCGAGGTTCGCAAAGTTGAAGTGAAATCAATGGCGAACGGCTACAAATGGATTGCCATCAGCAGCCTTGTCGCGATCGATAAATTATTTTTCGAGCGAGATTACTGGATTTATTTTGTTCTACTTCCACAAAACTACGTTGTAATGACCAAAGGCTTTCCATTCGTCAAACGCCAGCTCAGTTTTACGCCGAACGAGGATTCGATTACGGCTCTCCAAGATTGGATGAAAGCAACACGAAAACTCGGAAAAATTTCAGGTTTGAAATTTTTGCCAAAACTTCAACTTAAATTTCCAGTCGGCGTGGATGAAATTGTCAAAAAATTGACGGAGAATCCGGCTGATGAAACGTGGCGCGATTCAGTGATTGAAATTTGGCAAAACAAAGACGGCTGGAAACGGCTATACGCAGCTTCAGAGGACGAGGACTGAACAAACGCCAAGCGCCGTAGGCGCGACATCTTTGTAGAAACCAGACCCAACCAAATTTCAAGCTCCGTCAGGAGCGGCATATTCGGAAAATCATTCCTCGCCGGTCTTGAAAATGTAGCGCGGGTCGCATTCCACACCGAACTTTTCCAGCAACGCGACATATTCCTCGTGGAATGATTTTTTGGCGTGATGTTTTTGCTGGTTCTCGATGTAACGAATGACCGTGCCAAGTTGGGAGCGTGAATGCGAAAACGCGCCAAAACCTTCCTGCCAAGAAAATCTTCCAATAACCCACCGCTTCTCGTTGATGAATTTTGACGAACCGGCTTTCACATCCCGCACCAAATCCGAAAGTGATGAATCTGGCCGCAAACCGATGAGTAGATGCAAGTGATCTGGCATATTGTTTATCGCAATCAGTTTTTGTTTCTGACCGGAAACAATGCCGGTGATGTATTTTTGCAACTCGTCATTGTGTTCAGGCACGATGAGACTTTGCCTGCCTTCAACGGCGAACACGACGTGAAGATAAATTTGTGTGTAGGTGTTGGCCATGTGCCGAAGATGCCGCTCCTGACGGAGCTTGAAAACATTTTTGTTTCGTTTCTACAAAGATGTCGCGCCTACGGCGCTTCACGCGGCAATAGCAAAAAACTTTTTTGTCGGTGATTCAGCAACAATATCAAAATCCATGTCAGTTTCGCCGTCGTTTTGACTGATGCCGACGATTTGCCCGTTGCGAGTTATTTTCCAATGCGGCAATGCCGTATGAAGATAATCGCGGACAAAATTTTGAGCAATCTGACCGAGGGCATTGGATTTCGCTCCGCTTGTGATTTTACTCACGAAAATATATCGCTCTTTGACAAATCTTTTTAATTCAGAGCTTTTTCCGATCAAAGTTCCAATCATACATTTCTCGGCGAACTCCGCAGGAAGTTTTATGTTTGTGACAGCAGACCCGAAAAGCAAAAGCATCGTTAAATCTTCTAAATAATCATCCAGCGGACGTGCTATTGGGAGTGATTTGCCATCAACCGAAAGGGATTTGCCATTTAACTTTTTACCGTGAAGGATTTTCTTAAATTTATATTCATGGTGCTGCTCTCTCCACATGAACACCATTTTGCCATCTTCGAAAATCCGCTTTAGCTCGGTTCCAATTCGTTTCAAAGGCTCTACGCCTACATCAGCCAGAACCATGAGATGCTTGAGAAATAAGTTTGCAGGAAAATCTTTTGTTTGAGCCAAAACATCTTTCCAAGAACTTGGATTGAGTTCCGCAACGTCCAAGATGGAAATAAATTTATCCTGGGTTTTAATCAGCTTGGGAATAATGCTGATTGCTTCCTCTTTTACTCGCAATTCGTCAGGCCACCAAAGACTAGCACGAGGTCTCAATTCGTCCGGCGTCGGCGCGTAATTTTTTGCCATGCGCGGAGTTTGCGCGGAAAATTTATCAGCGTCAATCCGCGTTCATCTGCGGTTCAAAAATCAAACATTAAACTTGAACAGCAGCACGTCGCCGTCTTTGACGACGTATTCCTTGCCTTCCATCCGTTTCCCCACAATTTGCATTTGCATTTTCACTTGTTTTGGACAAATTTTATCGCGTGAGCACGATAAAAGAAATTGAAACCGCCGTCAGCAAGCTTTCGACGGATGAACTGGCAGCTTTTCGAGGCTGGTTCGCGGAATTTGACGCGGAAGCGTGGGACAGGCAGTTTGAGCAGGACGTGGCGGCTGGCCGTCTTGACGCGCTGGCGGCTGAAGCCACCAATGATTTGCGCAACGGACGCTGCACTGATTTGTGAAGCATCGCGCCAATCCAAAGTTCTGGCAATTCTACGAACAGCTTCCGCGCGAAATTCAGGAACTCGCCGACAAAAATTTTGTGCTGCTGAAACTCAATCCGCAGCATCCCTCGTTGCATTTCAAAAAAGTCGGCCGGTATTGGTCGGCGCGCGTGGGCATTCATCATCGCGCGGCAGGAGTTCAAGCTGGCGCGGATTTGGTCTGGTTTTGGACCGGGCGGCATGATGAATACGAGTTCATCATCGGCGCGCGACACTAGTTCCTTTGCGTTTCGCAGTTCAGAACTAAACATTAAACTTGAACAGCAGCAAGTCACCGTCTTTCACGACGTATTCCTTGCCTTCCATCCGTTTCGCCGGGTTCACAATAGTTCCCTGAATTGCTCGATGCTCATGCCCGCGTCGCGCACAATCGCGCCCATCGTGTGCGTCCACCGGATTGTTGCGAGGGACAACAACGTGAAGCTAACCTTTGGACATGAAAATGTGCTTGCTCTGACGGTCAATGCGGAAGCCCGTTTTTTCCAATGCCTTCACGGCGCGAAGGTGGTTGACGCCCGGAAGCTTCGGCATATCACGCGGCGGTCAATTCCAGCTCGCGGATTTCACAATGCAGCTTCGGCACGCCATAGAGTTCGATATAGCCTTGAATGGCGTCGCGGATGTTTTCCATTGCCTCGGACACGGTTGCGCCCTGCGAATGGCAACCCGGCAGTTCGGGACAACTGACGGACACGCCTTCGGAATGTTCGAGCAATGTGACGTGATATTTATTTTTCATGTTGATGGCAGATTATGCTGCGGTATTCATTTCGTCAATGCGGAGTAAATACTAAACATTGAACTTGAACAGCAGCACGTCGCCGTCTTTCACGACATATTCCTTGCCTTCCATCCGATATAAACCTTTTTCGCGCGCGGCGGCGACGGAACCTAATTTCACCAGATCGTCGTAAGCCACGGTCTCGGCCTTGATGAAGCCGCGCTCGAAATCGGAATGGATGACGCCCGCGGCTTTCGGCGCGGTGTCGCCGTTGTGGATCGTCCACGCGCGGACTTCCTTTTCGCCCGCCGTGAAATACGTCCGCAGTCCCAGCAGATGATACGTCGCGCGGATGAGCGCGCCGACGCCGGATTCCGCGACGCCGAGTTCTTTCAAAAATTCCTTCGCCTCGGCGTCGGACAAATCAATCAAATCGCTTTCGATCTGCGCGCTGATGACGACGGCTTCGCACGCAAAATGGTTCTTCGTGTATTCGCGGACTTTGAGGACGAACGGATTTTTGTCCGCCGTCGCCAGATCAGATTCCTTCACGTTGCACGCGAAAATTGTCGGCTTGTCGGTCATCAACCAGAACAGGCGCGAGACGGCTTTGTCTTCCGGTGTGAGTTCGAGCGTAAGCGCGGGTTTGCCGGCATTGAGATGCGGCTCGATTTTTTTCAAAATATTTTCCTGCGCGAGCGCTTCCTTGTCGCCGCGCTTGGCGTCCTTGGCGACGCTGGCGAGGCGTTTTTGCACGGCTTCCAGATCGGCGAGCACCAGTTCGGTCGTGATGGTCTCGATGTCACGGACGGGATCAATGTTGCCCGCGACATGATGGATGTCCGCGTCCTCGAAGCAACGCACGACTTGGACAATGGCGTCCACTTCGCGGATGTGGGTCAAAAATTTATTGCCCAAGCCTTCGCCCGCCGCCGCGCCTTTCACCAGCCCGGCGATGTCCACGAACTCCACTGCCGCCGGAATAATCACGGAAGTTTTGGCGATGCCTTTCAGCACTTCGAGCCGCGCGTCCGGCACGGTGACGATGCCGACGTTCGGGTCAATGGTGCAGAAGGGATAGTTCGCGGCCTCGGCCTTGCGCGAGCGCGTGAGGGCGTTGAACAAGGTTGATTTGCCCACGTTGGGCAGTCCGACGATTCCGGCTTTAAGCATAAATTTGTTGCAGAAACGGAAGAATTAAACACAAAGACACCAAGGCACAAAGTTTTTGTTTCAAATTTTGTGCCTGGCCAGCTGCCACACGACGTGCGCGCCGCCGTAAAGCCCGGCCAGCAACAGGCAAAACCCGGAGACGCGTTGCATCCGCAGCAGGGTTTTCTCGCTGAATTTTCCGTGCCCGCGCGAGACGCTGAAGCTCAACACAAAAAACCACGTGTTCGTGCCGATCAAGACTCCGGCGACGCAGGCGAGCTTGGCCGCGAAACGGTCGTCCACCCAGTAACGCGACGTGAAATAGGCGTCGTGCGACATCAAATACGCCGCCAGCACCACCCAGGTCAGCAGCACGCCGAGATTGCCCATCACGCGCACAAAGCCGGTCATGAACGCGGAGTGCGGATGCAATTTTTCGTCCAGCCGCCTTTCGAACTTCTTTGACGCCGCGTCGAGACGGGTCGGGACATTGACGGTTTGAGCAGAAAGAAATTTTACGCCGAGGAACAGGAGAAAAACGAAGCTGAACACTTCCATCGCCGATTTCACGGTGCGATTCTCGAAGAGCGAGGAAAATCCCGTGAACGCGAGCGAGCAATAAATCACCTCCATGAGCGACGCGCCCAGGCCGATGAGCAGCGCCCAGCGGAAGCCGCGCTGCGAGCCTTCGTTGATGATGGTCAGATTGATCGGGCCGACCGGAATTGACGAAAACAGCAGCGCGGTGACAAAACCGGCGAACGCGGCGAGCAGGGTTGGCGGCAGGTCGGGCATGGTCAGTTTGCTCCGTTCGGCTCGTCGTCTTCCTCCTCGATTTCACGCCGCCACGCGCGCGAGAGGCTCGGACGCACGAAACCGTAAACCAGATACGCGGTGAAAAACGCGGGCAGCACGTAGTAGAGAATTTTTGCCTGCAAAATTAAAATACAGCCGACAAACAACGCTGTCCCGATGGCTTTCATAAAAGTGCTGGTGGAGCGCAGGCCGAGCGATTTGAAACTCGGATAACGCACAGTGCCGACCATCATCGCCGACAAAAACACCAGAACGGCCGCGATGAAATAATTCCAATTGCCGAGGCTTTTTTCCTTTTCGTTGAAATGGATGATGAGCAGCGTGAGCGAGGCAACAAGTCCGGCGGCGGACGGAATTGGGAAGCCGAGAAAATCCTTGTTCGCGCCGCCGTCCGGCATCGCGGCGAGGCAGTTGAACCTAGCCAGCCGGAACGCACCGCACAAAAGATAAATCGCGGCGATAAACCAGCTCACTTGATTCAGTTGCGGATAATCGCTGAAGACATCGCGCAAAACGACGCGTTGCACGAGGAACGCGGGCGCGACGCCGAAGGAAATCAGGTCGGCGAGCGAATCAAATTCGCGCCCGAACGGACTTTCGACGCCGCCCATGCGCGCGACGCGGCCGTCGAACAAATCGAAAATGCACGCGAGCAAAATGAAGGCGAGCGCGAGCTTGATTTGCGCGAAATAATTGTCCGCCCCGGGAACGGCGTCCACAATTTTGGTCAGCGCCACAAAGCCGCAGAACAAATTTCCAGCCGTCAGCAAATTCGGCAGAAAATAAATCTTCAGCTTTGCGTCCGTATCGTCGGGCGGCGGCTTTTGGGAAATCGGTTCGTTCATTTTAATCGAAGGAGGCGATCACGGTCTGGCCGCCGATGACTTTGTCGCCAAGATTCACTTTGATTTTGGCGCGCTTCGGCAGATACACGTCCACGCGCGAGCCGAACTGGATCAGGCTGATGCGTTCGCCGCGCTGCACGGCGTCATTCTGCTGGATCCACGGAACAATGCGCCGCGCAATCAGCCCGGCGATCAGGCGCACGCCGATTTTTTCGCCGCGCGGCTCCACGGAATCAATCCCGATCAGAACATTTTCGTTGAACTTCGCCGAGTCGGCGCTCATTGCGTTCAGATACTGGCCGGGCGTGTGTTTGAAATAGGCGACGCGGCCCGTGACCGGCGCGTTCTGGACGTGAACGTCGAACACGGAAAGAAAAATGGAGAGGCGCTGGCATTCGCCGCCCATGAAATCAGGCTCGGTCGTCGTGTCAATCGCGTCCACCTTGCCGTGGCCGGGTGCGATGGCGAGGTTTGCGCCGGTCGGCGTCATCGGGTCTGGGTCGCGGAAAAAATAAAAGGTGAAGAGGGCAAGCAGCGTCCAAAGCGAAATCAAAACCCACATCAAATAATTCAGGACAAATGTGCCGATGACCTTGCCCAGATAAGCCGCAGCCAGCAATGCGACCAGCGCGGCGAACGCAAGTCCGGCGAGCTTTAATCCGATCATTGAGGCTTTTCCAGAGTGTTTCACACAGGCATGGTAAAAATTTCAAGCCACACTTGCAATTCGGCATTTTGGGTGCAAGCCGGAGACCGGCGCAAAAAAGAAAACCGGAAATCAACCGGACACTTCATGTCACGGAATGATCGGACTGCCCCAGGCCGTGCCGTCGGAAGGAAGCGAGCCGTGCTGCATCAGCCAGATGCCGTCCGGATCCATGTCGTCGACTGGATTTTCTTTCCAGCGCTTCGATGCGGCATGACCATCCGCATACGAAAGATTCCCAGACCCTCCATGATAGGCGGCGGGACTGTCCCCGAAGGCGGCGGCATCGTAATTCTCGTTGAAATTGATGAGAAAATGCGCGTTGTCAATGGACTCGCTGGATTCGTCAATAAACACAAAGTATTGCGACGACGACGGAACGGAAGTCGTCTTCTTAAACAAAGTGAAGCCGGCCGTCACGTCGCCACTCATCGCGCAGTTCTCGGAATAGCTGCGCACGTTGACCGTGCGATCGCCGGGACATTTGTAAATTTCCGGGTTGATGGAGTATCGCGCCAGAAGGCTGTTTTTGATCAAATTGAGATCGGTATTCTCCGCCGTGTTCTGCATATTGCCGGCGCACCATGTTGCATTCGTGGCCGGCTCATTGCCGCCGGCTGCAGAGGCGATGCCGTCATTGTTGTCATCCGCATACAACTGCCATGCCAGTTGCAATTGCTTCACATTGCTCATGCATTTGATGCCTTGCGCCCGGACCTTCGCCCGGCTCAACGCCGGCAGCAGCATGGCCGCCAGTATCGCGATGATGGCGATGACCACCAGCAATTCGATCAAGGTGAAGCCGCGCTTTCGGTTCATGACCTGGCCAGCCTAAACATTTCCGCGCCCGCTGTCCATCCGCACCGGTCAAATTCTTGCGCGCCGGATATTTTGAAACGGAAGGCGGCGGATTGACGCGGATGGATTTACCGCCCGCACTTTTTCTGGAAATTTCAATCCGGCTCCGGCAAGGTTCGCGGCAGCCATGAATTTTTGCGCTTTGATGTTGCTTTAACGTCCCGCGAGGAAAAGACTCTGCTAACCTTTAGCCGTTATGTTGCTGACCAAAGAAGAACTCCGCAGCCTTGTTGAACTGACACACCAGTCGCCGCACTCGCTGCTCGGGATGCAGCCGCTCGGCGACGGTTCGGGTCTCGTCGTCCGCGCGCTGCTGCCCGACGCCGAAAAAGTCGAAGTCCAGCCCGTCCACGAAAAAGACAAGCCCAGATTCGAATTGAAGCGGATTCCCAACACCGATGTTTTTGAAGGTTTCACAAAACTGGCGAACAAAGTTTATGCCTACGATCTTGTCATCACGGACAAGGCGGGAGGGACGCGGAGGACGCGCGACGCATTTTCATTTCTGCCGACGCTCGGCGAATCTGATTTATTTTTGTTCGGCAAGGGCGACGAGCGGAAAATCTACGAGAAGCTCGGCGCGCAATTGCGTTCGCCCGACGGCGTGCCCGGCACGAGCTTCGCCGTCTGGGCGCCGAACGCCCAGCGCGTCAGCGTCGTCGGCGATTTCAATAATTGGGACGGGCGGTTTCATCCGATGCGATTGCTGGGAGCGTCCGGCGTGTGGGAAATTTTTATTCCCGGCGTCGGCATCGGCGCGCATTACAAGTTTGAGATCCGCGGCGCGCACGGCAACATCAAGCTGAACACCGACCCGTTCGGATTTTTCTTCGAGGTCGCGCCCAAGCAGGCGGCGATTGTCTGGAACATGAAAAAATTCAAGTGGACCGACACCGCCTGGCTCAAGAAGCGCCGCGAACGCGACGCGCTGCGCTCGCCGATGAGCGTGTATGAAGTCCACGTCGGCTCCTGGCGCAAAAAATCCGCCAACGAATCGTGGAGCTACCGCGAACTCGCCGAGCCGCTCGTGCTTTACATTAAACGCATGGGTTTTACGCACGTCGAATTTATGCCCGTTGCCGAGCACGCTTTTTATCCGTCGTGGGGTTATCAAGTCACCGGCTTTTACGCGCCGACGAGCCGGTTCGGCACGCCGGACGATTTCCAGTTTCTCGTCAACGCGCTGCATGAGGCCGGCATCGGCGTCATTGTGGACTGGGTGCCCGCGCATTTTCCGCGCGACGAATGGGCGCTGGCCAAGTTTGACGGCACGGCGCTTTACGAACACGAAGACCCGCGCAAAGGCGCGCATCAGGATTGGGGCACGTTGATTTTTAATTTTGGCCGCAACGAAGTTTCCAATTTTCTCGTCGCCAATGCGCTCTTCTGGTGCGAACGATTTCACATTGACGGCCTGCGCGTCGATGCCGTCGCTTCGATGTTGTATCTGGATTATTCACGCAAGGCGGGCGAATGGATTCCCAATCAATTTGGCGGACGTGAAAATCTTGAAGCGATTGAATTTCTCAAAAAGTTTAATCACATCACGCATTCCGAATTTCCCGGCATCATGACCATCGCCGAAGAATCCACCGCGTGGCCGCAAGTCACCCGGCCGCCTTACATCGGCGGACTCGGATTTTCTTTCAAGTGGAACATGGGGTGGATGCACGACACGCTCAATTATTTCAAGCACGATCCCATTCACCGCAAATACCATCAGAACGACTTGACGTTCGCGATGATTTACCATTATCACGAAAATTTTATTTTGCCGCTCTCGCATGACGAAGTCGTTCACGGAAAAATGTCGTTGCTTGGACGAATGCCCGGCGACGACTGGCAAAAATTTGCGAACCTGCGGACGTTGCTCGGCTATCAATGGTTGTTTCCCGGAAAAAAACTTTTGTTCATGGGCGATGAAATTGGTCAAAGCGCCGAGTGGAATGAAAACGGCCAGCTCGATTGGTGGCTGCTGGACGCCGGGCCGTTTCATCGCGGCCTGCAAAAATTTGTCGAGGACGCGAACAAATTTTACCTCAAGACCTCCGCGCTTTGGTCCGCCGATTACGACCACGCCGGATTTTACTGGATTGACGCCGGCGACAATGAGAACAGCGTCCTGTCATTCATCCGCCAGAATGCTGACGGCTCGCAACCGCTCGCGGTGATCTTGAACCTGACGCCCGTCGCGCGCCCGAATTATCGCCTCGGCCTGCCGCGCGCTGGCAAATGGCGCGAGGCGTTGAACAGCGACGCGGAAATTTACGGCGGCGGCAACAAGGGAAACTACGGCGGCGTGACCGCGCAAAATGTTCCGTGCCACAACCAGCGGCAGTCCGCCGAATTTTACCTGCCGCCGATGAGCGCGATGGTGTTTCAGGCGGAATAAAATAATTGACTCTTTTGCCTTGCACTTTTGAGTGTGAGGCTGTTCTTGACATTCTACGTCATTGGCGTATCTTGTCGCCAATGGTTTTTGAAGAATTTGCACCGTTCACCAAGCGCGTGATGGAGTTGATGGACGATGACGACCTGGCGCGTGTGCAATTGCTCCTGCTGGCACGGCCTGACGCGGGCAAGATGATTCCAAAGTCCGGCGGATTGCGAAAATTGCGCGTGGCTGCAAAGGGGCATGGCAAACGCGGCGGAGCGCGGATGATTTATTACTGGGTGGTTGCCCGCGACCGGATCCTGATGCTGGACATTTACGCAAAGAACGAACGGGAAGATTTGAGCGCGGGCGAATTGAAACAACTGCGGACACTGATTGAGGATTACAAGACATGAACAAAGAACGATTTGAAGAATTGAGCGAGGCGCTCCGGCAGACGAAAGCCGTGCGGCAGGGTGACGCCGCGCCGTCGCGCGCGTGGAGCGTGACGCGAAACGGCAACGGACAAGTCCACCGCCGCCAGCTTGATCCGAAAGAGTATCAGCGCGGACAAAAGGCGGAGTGGGAAAAAACCATTGCGGCCACGCGGACGCGGTTGCGGCTCTCGCAAAACAAGTTTGCGGAACTGCTCGGCATTTCCGTCAAGACGCTGCACAACTGGGAACAGGGACGGCGCAAGCCGACGGGCGCGGCGCGGGTGCTATTGCGCGTGGCGTCGCGTCATCCCGAAGTGGTTTTGGAAGAGGCGATGGCATGAAACTTTTTTTCACCGCTGAAAAAGTTCGATGCCACAACCAGCGGCAGTCCGCCGAATTTTACCTGCCGCCGATGAGCGCGATGGTGTTTCAGGCGGAATAAAACGGCTGGAATTTCCCGCGACGAATAGTTTCGTCTTTTGGAACAGCACCGTTAAAATTCCGAATCATGTTATCACCTGTCAAGGCCAAAACGCCACGCGCCGGCGGCGGCGCCTTCGCCATCGTCGCGTCGCGCTACAATTCGGAATACGTGGACGCCATGCTGCACGCGGCGCGGGAGGAATTGCTGCGCGCCGGGGCGCGCGTCCGCATCGTGCGCGTGCCGGGCGCGTTTGAGATTGCGGCGGCGGCGGCGCGGCTGGCGCAACCGAAACGCTACGCGGCCATCATTTGCCTTGGCGTGATTTTTCAGGGCGAGACAAGCCACGCGCGGCATGTCGGCTGGGGCGTGACGCACGCGCTGGCGCAAATCCAGGTGCTGAACAAAATTCCCGTCATCCACGGCGTCTTCGTTTTTGAAAAAGTGAAGCACGCCAAAGTCCGCTGCCTCGGCAAGAAACACAACCGCGGAACGGAAGCGGCGCAGACGGCGTTGGAAATGGCGCGCGTGATGAAAGGTTTGCGCGGCTGAAAAATCCGGGCAAATTCGCGGCCATGCCTTATTTGCCGATCATAATCATCATCGCCTACGCTGTTTTTTTGTCGCGCGGCGGAATTTGAAGACGAACCGCCCTGGATTTGGGGCGGATTGTCCGTGACGGTTTCAGCCGTGGCTTTTTTCGGGCTGGGCTGCGGCTGGCTTGGAATTTCGCCCGGCCACGCCGGGCTTTTCGTCGGCATGACGATTTTTCGGATTTTGCGAAAGACTTGAACGGCTTGTGAAAAATTTCACAAAACGCTTGTCGGTCGCCGAACCGGGTGTTAAAATTGAAAAATTATGATGAAGGTTTTTTCAAATTTTCTCCTGGCCGCGATTTTGGCGTCAATGCCTGTCGCGCGCGCCGCAGACATCGTCGGAACAATCACATTCAAGGGCACGCCGCCGCCGGAACACACCAACAATCTCATCATGGGCGACCCCACCTGCGGCAAGATGTATTCCACGCCGCCCACGACGCATTTTTATGTCGTCGGAAAAGACGGTGAATTTGCCGACGTGGTTGTTTCGCTCAAGGATGCTGATGGCAAGGACATCACCGGCAAGTCCACCGGCGCTGGCGCGCCGCCTGCATTGCTCGACCAGAAAGGCTGCCTTTACACGCCGCAAATTCTGGCGGTTCAAACGGGGCAAAAACTTCTTGCCAGAAATTCCGATCAATGCGTCCACAATGTTCATTGCGATCCAACCGTGCCCGGCAATGTGGAGCGCAACGAGCCGCAAATGCCAGGCGGCCCGGATTTGACCTTCACTTTTCCCAAACCGGAGATGTTCTTAAAATTCGAGTGCGACGTGCATTCGTGGATGTTCGCGTGGGTCAGCGTTTTTGATAATCCGTATTTTGACATCAGCGGCACGGAAGGCAAATTCACCATCAAGAACGTTCCGCCCGGCAAATACACCATCGTCGCCGCGCACCACAAGGCCGGCACGCAGACGCAGGAAGTGGAGGTCGCCGACAAGGACGTGACCGTGAATTTTACTTTTGAGGCGAAATAATTTTGACAAGGCGACGCTGTGAACGGCGTTGCTTTTTTAATTTTCAAAATGGACAAAAAATGCAAAGAAAATGACAACCGCTGGCTGCACCGGTTCGCGGTAGCATCGGCGGTTGCCACGTTTCTGCTGCTCGGTGCGGGAGGACTTGTCACGAGCCACGAGGCCGGAATGTCCGTGCCCGACTGGCCGAACAGCTACGGTTACAATATGTTCGCCTTCCCGATTTCAAAATGGACCGGTGGAATTTTTTACGAACACACGCACCGGCTCTGGGCTTCGGTCGTCGGGCTGATGACGACGGTTCTCGCCGTCTGGATTTTTCTGAAAGATTCGCGTAAATGGATGAAATGGCTCGGAGTCGCCGCGTTTTTGCTCGTCGTCGCGCAAGGCGTTCTCGGTGGACTGCGCGTGGTTCTGATTGACGCCGACCTCGGCACGGTTCACGGCATCGTGGGGCAGACATTTTTTGTTTTGATGTGTGCCATCGCGCTTTTCACCAGCCGGTTCCGGCAAAAATTTTCGGGGCGGAAATTGAATGTTCCGCGCAATTTGCGGATCCTGGTCTTGGCGGCGACCCTTTTGATTTTCTTCCAGCTCATTCTCGGCGCGACGATGCGCGGGCAGCACGCGGGTCTGGCGATCCCCGATTTCCCGACCGCCTACGGGCAGCTTTGGCCCGACACAAGTCCAGCCGCCATCGTGCGCTACAACGCGGAAAGCGGCAACCCGGACATCATCACCTCGTTTCAAATCCTCCTGCAAATGGTTCATCGCCTCGGCGCGCTGGCGATTTTCATTTGCGTCACAACCTGCGCGGTGATGGCGTGGCGTCAATTGGGCGGGCGCGATCCGCTGGCGAAATTCGCTTTTTTCTGGCTGGCGCTGATTGCGGCGCAGATCGGACTCGGCGCGTGGACGATTTTGTCGAACAAGGCCGCCGACATTGCGACGGCGCACGTCCTGGTCGGCGCGCTTTCGCTCGTGACAGGCGCGCTCTGGTATATTATTGCTTCCGGCCGTCCGACGAAAATAACGGAGGTTGAAACCGCGCCGTCCGATGTGTTTGGAACTTTGGCCGCAAACAAACGATGAAGGAATTTTCCGCAGAAATTTTGAGCGCAAACGCCGCCGGAAAAAGCCGGGCGGCGGTTTTCTCCGACCTAGTCAAGGCGCGGCTGACCACGCTCGTCCTGCTGACGACGGCGGTTGGATTTTACATTGGCGAAATTGGCGCGATAAATTGGTTTTTATTTTTCAACACTCTTGCTGCGACCGGACTTGTCGCAATGGGCGCGTCGGCGTTGAACCAGTTGCTCGAACGCGAACACGACGCGAAAATGCGCCGCACGCAGGATCGTCCGCTGCCGTCGGGCCGTTTGCAACCGACGACAGTGATGCTTTTCGGCGGCGTGAGTTCCGTCGCCGGCCTGGTTTATCTCGCGCTCGCGGTGAACCTGCTCACGAGCGTTCTCGGCGCGGTCACGCTGGTCAGCTACCTTTTCATCTACACGCCGCTCAAGCGCGTGACCTGGCTCAACACGGCCATCGGCGCGATTCCCGGCGCGCTGCCGCCGCTCATGGGATGGACGGCGGCGCGCGGCGAACTGGGCGGCGAAGGCTGGGCGTTGTTTGCAATCCTGGCTTTCTGGCAGATGCCGCACTTTTTTGCCATCGCCTGGATATATCGGGACGACTACGCAAAGGCCGGCTTCGTCATGCTGCCAAATGTGGATGCCGGCGGCGGGCGCACGGGGCAGCAAACCGTCAGCTACACGGTTGCGTTGCTGATTGCAAGCCTGTGCCCGTTCGTTTTCAAAATGGCGGGGACGGCTTATCTGGGCGGCGCAATCATCCTGGGCGTTGGATTTTTATTTTGCGCAATCCAATTTTCGCGGCAACTGACGCTGGCGCGCGCGCGGCAATTGTTTCTGGCCTCAATCATTTACCTGCCGCTGCTGCTGGCGCTGATGGTCTGGGACAAAGTAAAATAAATTATGGACGCAACCGTTCACCAATTTCCGCCCTATCGCAAACCTGATCCGCATCACGGCCACGACGATCACGCGCACGGCGCGCACGAGCATCACGATCCGGGCTTCTGGGCGAAATACATTTTTTCCACGGACCACAAGGTCATCGGCATCCAATACGGTTTCACCGCGCTGTGTTTTTTGCTGTTCGGACTTTTTCTGATGCTGATGATGCGCTGGCAGATCGCGCATCCAGGCTCGGCACTGCCGGTTATCGGAGCGCTCGTCCATGCGGTTACAGGGGATGTGATGTCGCCCGCGGTCAAAGACGCGGCTGGCAACGTGGTCGGTTACACAATGTCGCCGGAACTTTACAATTCGTTCGGTGCGATGCACGGGACAATCATGGTGTTTTTGGGGATCGTGCCGCTCGCATTTGCCGCATTTGGAAATTACGTCGTGCCGCTGATGATCGGCGCGGTGGACATGGCGTTTCCGCGCGTCAACATGGCGAGCTACCAGGCGTATTTTCTCGGCGGCCTCGTGATGACCGTCAGTTTTTTCATTCCGGGCGGCGCGGCGCAGGCGGGCTGGACTTCGTATTCGCCGCTGGCGACGACGATTCCGACGCACGGGCAACTTTTCTGGATCATCGGCATGGTTTTGCTCATCTCGTCGTCGCTGATGGGCGCGATCAATTTCATCGCGACCATCATCCAACTGCGCGCGCCGGGCATGACGTGGATGCGCCTTCCGTGGTTTGTCTGGACGCAATTCGTGACGGCGTTTTTGCTGCTGCTCGCCTTTCCGCCGCTCGAAGCCGCGTGCGTGATGCAATTCATGGACAATGTCGCGCACACGAGTTTCTTTTTGCCGACGGGACTTGCGGTTGGCGGACAGCTTGCGCACATCAGCGGCGGCGGCAGTCCGCTTTTATGGCAGCATTTGTTCTGGTTTCTCGGCCATCCTGAAGTTTATGTCTTGATTTTGCCGGCGATGGGCATCGTCTGCGAAATCATCGCCAACAACACGCGCAAGCCGATCTGGGGCTACAAATCGCTCGTGTATTCCGTGCTCTCGCTCGGTTTTCTCTCGTTCATCGTCTGGGCGCACCATATGTATTTGACGGGAATGGGCACGGCAATTTCCACGTTCTTTCAGGCGACGACGATGATCATCTCGATTCCGTCCGTGATCATTTTGACGTGCCTGTTCATTTCGCTTTGGGGCGGCTCGATCCGTTTCAACACGCCGATGCTTTTCGCGCTGGCGTTTCTGCCGATGTTCGGCATCGGCGGACTCACCGGCCTGCCGCTCGGCTTCAACGTCAGCGACGTCCACCTGCACGACACATATTACATCATCGCGCATTTCCATTACATCGTCGCGCCCGGGACCATTTTCGCGCTGTTCGCCGGAATTTATTATTGGTTTCCGAAAATGACCGGGCGGATGATGAATGAATTCTGGGGGCGCGTGCATTTCTGGTGCTCGCTGATTTTCATGAATCTGGTTTTCATGCCGATGTTCGCGCAGGGCATGGCGGGAATGCTGCGGCGCATGTCGGACGGCGGCGCGAATTATTCGGCGGCGGTCAACAGCCAGAACGGCGCGGAAGTCATCGGCGGCTTGAGCAACGACATCATGGCGCTGCACGTCTGGATTCTTTGGGCGGCCGTCTCGCTGGGCCTCGCGCAAATTCCATTCATCGTGAATGTGTTCTGGAGCATGAAGCACGGCGAAAAAGTCACCAGCGATAATCCATGGAACTCGACGACGCTCGAATGGCAGACGCCCACGCCGCCGCCGCACGGGAATTTCACCCACACGCCCACGGTTTATCGCGGCCCTTACGAATACAGCGTGCCCGGCCATCCGCGCGATTTCGCGCCGCAAAACGAGCCGCTCGGCGGTTCACATCCCACGCCTTCGCCGCAAGCCGAACACGGAAAGCAACTGGCCGAAGACGAAAATCGCAAAACGCAAAACGCCATGTCCCATCCGAAAGAAATCAAACATTGACGCGCGATGAATTTTAATTTTTCCATTTTTAGTTTTTTAGTTTTTTAACATGGACATTCCCTACGCAATCCAACCGCGACCGGACACGGGGCTTTACAACGCCAAGGTCGGCATCTGGCTGTTTCTCGCGTCCGAAGTCATGCTGTTCGGCGGCCTTTTTTCCGCCTATGTGCTGTTGCGCGTCGGCGCCGACCCCGGCACCTGGCCGCATGGCTGGCAAAATCTGACGCTCGGCACCATCAACACCGTCGTGCTCGCGCTCTCGGCCATCACGACGCTGCTTGCGTGGGTCGCGTGCAAAGCCGGCCAGTTTGGCAGGTTCAAATTTTTCCACGCCTGCACGCTATTGTTCGCGCTGGCGTTTGCAATAATCCATTTGAATGAATATCACGAGGACCTCACCCATTACGAAATCCATTTGACCAGCGGCCTCATCGCCGACGGCCACATGGTGGAAAACAACCTCAAAGAAGATTATGTCATCATCGAAGGCCGCACGGTGAACGATGAAAAATTACTTTACGATTTGCGCTCGCAAACAATCAAGGAATCAGAAATCAAAATCCCGCGCGCAGAAATCGCCTCGATGGAAAGTTACGGCCCGTGGCATAACACCTATATGGCGCTGGATTTCACCATGACCGGCCTGCACCTGCTGCACGTTATCGCGGGCAGTGTTGTCATCGGCTATTTGTGGTTGTTCGGACGCAAAATGTGGAGGACCGATCCCGAACGCTTCACCAATCGCGTCGAAGTGTCCGGCCTGTTCTGGCATTTCGTGGACCTGGTCTGGATTTTCCTGTTCCCGGTATTATATTTGACCTAGAAATTTTTTATGAGCGATTCGCACGAAACTAAAACGACGGCGGCTCAACCGCCATTGCATGACCGGCATCCGGTGGATTTTAATGCCTACCTGCGCCGCTGCGGATTCATTTTTGTCGGCATCCTTTGCGCCATCGGTTTGATGCTTTGGATTTCGTATTTGCCGGGCCACACATGGGCATTGAAATCCGCATTAATTCTTGTCGTCGCCTGCGCCAACGCCTTCGTCGTCGCCGGATTTCTAATGCACTTGCTGTCCGAGAAAAAAATGATCTATACGCTCCTCGCGGTCACCGTTTTCCTTTTTATCGGATTGATGGGGCTGACGCTTTACGCCATGCAGGATTTTCCGGCCGGCACGCAAATGCACTGAATATGTCGCTCAAAGCCTTTCATTTGATTTTTGTGACGCTGCTGACTTCGCTGTCATTCGGCTGCGCGGCGTGGGCGTTCGCCGGCGGCAGGCCGGTTTTCGGCGCAATTGGAATCATTGCCGGAATCCTCGTCATCATCTACGGAATTTATTTTTTGAAGAAATTGAAAAAAATCAGCTACCTATGAAAACGTCTGGAAAATTCTTGAAAACAATTTTTCTCGCGCCCGCGCTCGCCGCGTTTGCGCCGTCGCAACTGTTCGCGTGCGCGGCGTGCTATGGCCGTTCCGATTCGCCGCTGGCCTACGGCATCAACTGGGGAATTTTCACGCTGATGGGCGTCATTCTCAGCGTGCTGACGTGCATCGCGGTTTTCTTTGTCCACATCGTCCGCAAAGAAGAATTGGCGAACAGCGGCGCGGCGCCGGAAAATCCGTCTGAAAAATGAAAGAGTTGACCTTCAAACTGCTCGGAATGCCGCCGCTGGCCTCGTCCAACGGGCAGGACGTTGATGACCTCATCATTTACGTCCACTGGCTGATGCTCGCGCTGTTCATCGGCTGGATCATTTATTTCGGCTACGCCGTCTGGCGTTTTCGCGCCTCGCGCAATCCAAAGGCCGATTACGTCGGCGTCAAGAACCATGCCTCGACTTACGTCGAACTCACCGTGGCCGGAGTTGAGGCCGTGCTGTTGATTTTCATCGCCGTGCCGTTGTGGGCCAAGGCCGTGGACAAATTTCCGCCCGCCGACAAATCCACCGTCATCCAAATCGTCGCGCAGCAATACGCATGGAACGCGCGCTATGCCGGGCTGGACGGAAAATTCGGCACGCAGGACATGAAATTCGTCACCTCGACCAACGTCTTTGGCGTTGATCCGTCCGACACAAACGGCATGGACGATGTTCAGGTTCTGAACGAAATCCACGTTCCCATCGGCAAGCCGGTCATAATTTATGTCAGTTCCAAGGACGTGATTCACTCGCTGAAAATCATCGCGATGCGCGTCTGCCAGGACGCGATTCCCGGCCTGCGCATTCCCTGCTGGTTCACGCCGACGACCATCGGCCGCTACCAGATCAACTGCGCGCAGCTTTGCGGCCCCGGCCACGCATCCATGACCGGCGGATTCCTCACCGTTGAAAGCCAGGCGGACTACGACCAATGGCTGGCTTCGAAAAGCCAGGCGGCAAACACAGCCGGCGGGAAAAATCCTTTTGAATAATTAAATGCGTCACGCGCAGCCGAGCGTCTCATGGCCGAAACTCCCCGACAAATCCCGCGAACGCTCTGGATCGGAACGGGTCTGTTCTTCGGTTTTCTTGCCCTGGCTTGCTTGTTTTTGCTCGCGGAATTAAAACAACCGCTCGCACTGCCCGTCATCGGGTCTGTCGCGGATTTTACACTCACGAACCAGGACGGAAAAATCACGACGCTCGACGACCTGACCAACCGCGTCTGGGTCGCCGACATCATTTTCACCCGCTGCGCCTCCTCGTGCCCCGTCATGTCGCAACAGATGAAATCGCTTCAGGACGCGCTGCCGCCGGCCAGCGGGGCAAAGCTCGTGACGCTGACGTGCGACCCCGGCTATGACACGCCGCCCATCCTGAACCGATACGCCGAACATTACGGCGCCGACTTTCAACGCTGGATGTTTCTGAGCGGCACGCCAAAGGAACTGTCCGGCCTGGCAACCGGCAGCCTCAAGCTCGGCGTCACTCCCGTGGCGCCCGCCGACCGGACAACTCCCGCCGATTTTTTTGTGCATAGCACCATTTTCGTGGTCGTGGACAAACAGGCGCGTCTGCGCGGCATCTTTCAAACGGAAGGCGGGGATGTTGACTGGACGCAAATCAAACCGCAAATTCTCGCCGCCGTGAAACATCTGGAAGGCGGCGGATGAGCGTCCACGATCTGCCCGCCGTCAACGCCTCGCTCAACGGCTTGAGCGGGATTTTTCTCACGCTGGGATTCATCTTCATCAGGCGCAAAAATAAGATTGCGCACCGCAACTGCATGGTTTCCGCGTTCGTCACCTCGATTTTATTTTTGACTTGTTACCTTATTTATCACGGCTATCGCTATTTTGTGTTGCACGTGGGGCCGACGAGGTTTTTAGAGCCTGAATGGTTTAAACCGATTTATTTGGTTATTCTCGGAACACACACCATTTTGGCCATGGTCATCGTGCCGCTGATCCTCATCACGCTCTGGCGCGCAAAAAAGGAGCGCTTTGAGCTTCATAAAAAGATCGCCCGCTGGACCTGGCCGCTGTGGATGTATGTTTCCGTGACCGGCGTGATCGTTTATCTTTTGCTCTACCAGATTTTTCCGCAAAAGTGAAAACGGCAGAAATTTCCATCCACGAAAGCCAGTTTCCCGAAAACGTCCGGCGCGATTTGCTTCAATCGCTCCGCGCGCGGAAAATCAACCACAAATTCCATTACGACAGCGTCAAGCAGACGCAAAAATGGCTCGCACTCCATCAAGCCTGTTCGCCGTCGCGCAACGATGAAAATGTCCGCTCGATTTACGAAGAAAGTTTTGATTTCGCCGCCGCGAAAATAAAATCTAAAAGCGTCCACGTCATCGGTCTCGGCTGCGGCGGCGGACAAAAGGACACGCGCCTGCTGAAATTGTTGCAAGCGCGCGGCAAGAAGATTTTCTACACGCCCTGCGACGTCAGTCCCGCGATGGTCTTGGTGGCGCGGCAAACTGCGCTTGCCGTTCTGCCGGAGACAAATTGTTTCCCTTTCGTCTGCGATTTGGCGACGGCAAACGACTTGCAAAAATATCTTGCCACCCGTCACCCGTCACTTGTCACCTTCTTCGGCATGATTCCGAACTTCGAGCCGGAACAAATTCTGCCAAAACTGGCGTCGCTGATTCGTCCAGAGGATTTTCTGCTTTTCAGCGCCAATCTTGCGCCTGGAAATAATTATGCTGCCGGCGTGGAAAAAATCCTGTCGCAATACGACAATCCGCAAACGCGCGACTGGCTGATGACGTTCCTGCCCGGCCTCGGCATTGAAAAATCCGACGGGAAGCTGGAATTTGAAATTCAGGACGGCGGTTTGAATTTGAAGCGAGTCGCCGCCACTTTTCGTTTCAAACGCGCGCGGCAGGTTGAAATCGAAAGTGAAACCTTTAATTTCAAATCCGGAGAAAAAATCCGGTTGTTTTTTTCCTATCGTTACACGCGGGCGCGCGCCCACAAAATCCTTGCCGCCCACAAATTACAAGTCTGCGAACAGTGGATTGCGGAATCGGAAGAAGAAGGCGTTTTTTTTTGCCGCAGAAAATAAATCTGCGTTCATCCGCGCAATCTGCGGATTAAAACGCCTTCATCGTCTCCAGCACGGCCTTGATGCGCGGAACTTCATGCGTGCGGAACAGATCGGTTTTTCCCAGCGCGGCGAGCACGGCAAAAAATGGTTCCGCGCAACGCACTTCGTCGCGGAAAAATTCAAAAGCGTGCGGTAGCGCGTGGCAGACCGGAAATCCAAGCCCGCGCAGCCGGAATGTATTCAGGAAAACGTTCATCTGATGCCGCACGCGGACGGCGCTGTCCTGCAAATTGCGGTAGTAGAAACCCAGGCCGGGATCGAGCAGGATTTTCTCGACGCCGTTGCGCCGCGCGACTTCAATCTGGCGCGAGAAATAATCTTTCATCATCGAAACCGGGTCGGCGCTCAAATCAAAATCACCGGCTTCGCGGACATTCTTGCCCTGCACAAAACAAATGATCACCGCCGCGTCATTTGCCGCGACCATTTTGAAAATTTCCCTTGAAGACGCCGTTCCCGTCAGATTCAAGATGCCCGCGCCGGCTTCGAGCGCCGCGCGTGTGATTTTTGGCGAATAGGTTTCGACCGAGACGGGAATTTTTTCCGCGCACAGCTTTTCTATGACGGGAATCAGTTTTGATTTCTGCACCGCCTCGCTGACGCGCGCCGCGTGCGCGAGCGTGGATTCCGCGCCGATGTCCACGATGTCCGCGCCTTGGGCCGCAAGAATTTTTCCGCGCTGAACTGCCGATTCCGCCGTCAGGCAGACGCTTTCTCGACACCACGAATCGGGCGAAAGATTCACAACACCCATGACGGCGGGTTGCAAGTTAAAATCGAATTTCCTGCCGCCGACGGAAAATCCCTTCACGCGCGCGGACGCGGCGGCGCGGTTTTTTTCCAGAAGTTCCGCAAGATTTTCCAGTTTGAGCATTTCTAAAATCGTAAATCGTAAATCATCAATCGTAAATGGAAAGTGGCGCGCCCGGCGCGATTCGAACGCACGACCGTCCGCTTAGAAGGCGGATGCTCTATCCAACTGAGCTACGGGCGCGGCCAGCAAGACATTAGTCGGCGCGGCGCGCGGGCGCAAGCGCGGTTGCAAGTTGGATTTAGTTTGGTTGAAAATTCCGGCGGCTTCAGGCAGGCTGGATTCGTGAAACCGACAAAATTTCTCTTGCTGCTGCTGGCGGCAACCTTGCTGGCCGGCTGCAAAAAAACCGAAACCGCCGCGCCGCCGTCGAAAGCATGGGAGCCCACGCAGGCGCAGCCGAAATTGCCCACGATGAAAATTTATCTTGGCGCGGAAACTTTGGACTCCGAACTGGCGCTGACCGGACGCGAGGAAATGACCGGCATGATGTTCCGCACGAACATCCAGGACACGGACTCGATGCTTTTTGTTTTGCCGGTTCCGCAGCGCGCGTCGTTCTGGATGAAAAATTGTTCCGAATCCATTTCCGCCGCCTACATTTCACCCGACGGCATGATCCAGGAAATCCATCATCTGGAAAAGAACGACACCAATGGCGTGGTCGCCACGACGGACAATATCCAGTTCGTCTTGGAAACCAGCGACGGCTGGTTCACACGGCACAACGTCGGCGTTGGCATGGTCATCCGCACGGAACGCGGTTCGCTGGCGGATACATTTTTGCGGAGATGATTTTCAGTGTCTCCGAAAAGATCAAACCAAGTTCACTGCTTTGCCGGTTTTCGCGGCTTCGTAAATCGCCATCATGATTTTGAGGTCGCGCAATCCTTCCTCGCCGGGAACTTTTGTGGGCTGGTTGTTCAAAATACATTGGGCGAAGTCGTCCATTTCCGCCGCGAACTGGTCCAGGGGCTGGAAGACCGGCCATTTGCCGTTGCTGCGCCGGCCCTGAATGCCGCCGTAGCCATAGGCCGGAGCTAGTTCAAACCAGCCCTTGTCTGCAAACGCCCGAAGCCGGTCGAACCCGTTAAAATTGTAAGTGGTGTTGCAACTGGCGATGGCGCCGCCGGGAAACTTTAATTCCCAGGCGATGGATTCCTCGATG
>Ga0207933_1000550_pt1 | contig 35674 bp, 31 predicted proteins | sample NGESurdeep092012_4_FD_184488 | JGI IMG/M metagenome (GOLD analysis project Ga0207933, IMG submission 184488) | Arctic peat soil microbial communities from Barrow, Alaska - NGEE Surface sample F53-3 deep-092012 (SPAdes) | ecosystem: Environmental > Terrestrial > Soil > Wetlands > Peat ... | reverse complement strand
CATCAAGTCATCGTTGATTTGATCGCCGCTACCAGCACAAAAGCCGGATTGAAAGTTCAGGCGCAGATCGACCCCAACCTCTATCCCGCAGGCCTGAAAATCTCAGACCAACAGGTCGCCGCGCTCCACCTGGAACGCGACACCTTTCATGGGGATTGGAACTACACAATCTCGCCGCGGCCCTCTCCAAACTGATCCGGTTGTTTTGTGACAGGCCCTAAGGTCCGGATCCAGGCAACACAGCGCGGGCAATTCGCCGAGGTCTCAGTCTCGGATACGGGAATCGGCATCCCGGAAGACCAGCAGCAAGCCATTTTCGACAAGTTCTATCAGGTGCGCGCCGCGATCAGGACTCCGCTCGAAGGCACGGGACTGGGTCTGGCCATCACCAAACGGCTCGTCGAACAACACGGCGGAAGCATCTCGCTCAAAAGCCACCCGGGCAACGGAAGTTGCTTCAGTTTTACTATTCCGATCGGGCAGGCAGGCGGAAAAAGCACTGCCGGCGCCGCCTGATTCAGGCGCCAAGGTTGCCGCATGTAAGCTTAGGGTAATGGCGCAGCTCGACCTCATCGACCATATCGCGATCCCGGTTGAGGATGTCGCATCGGCCGTCGCCTGGTATACGAGTAAGTTCCACTGCGAGATCAGCTATCAGGACGACACGTGGGCGTTTCTGGAATTCGGCAATATCAAGCTCGCGCTGGTGATTCCGAGCCAGCATCCGGCGCACATTGCTTTTGCCAGTCCCGACGCCGGGAAGTTCGGTGAGCTCAAGCTGCACCGCGATGGCACACGGTCCTGCTACGTCAAAGATCCGTCAGGCAATTCGGTGGAGATCCTGGCAGCGGATTCGAGCACGCTATTCCCGCGGCCGAACAGGAAGTAGATCACGAGGCCGATCGCGAGCCACACGAAAAAGCGCAGCCAGGTTTCGAGCGGCAGCGCCAGCATCAGCACCAGGCAAAAGACAATCGACAGGCTGGGCAGCAAAGGGCACCAGGGCACGCGAAAGCCGCGCTTCCTGTCCGGCTGGGTCTTCCGCAGGACGAGCACGCCCGCCGAGACAACGATGAAGGCGAAGAGAGTCCCGATATTCGAGAGGTCCGCGAACGTCCCGATGTCCCAGATGCCCGCCGGTATCCCGACCACGAGTCCCGCGATCCAGGTGCTGACATACGGCGTCCGGAAGCGCTTGTGGACCTTCGCGAAAGCCTTCGGCAGCAGACCGTCGCGCGACATTGCGAACCAGATGCGTGCCTGCCCGTATTGAAAGACCATCAGCGACGAAATCATCCCCACCAGCGCGCCTGCCGTGACCCAGCCGCGAATGCGGTTCATGCCGAGCGCCTTCAGAGCATCCGCCACCGGCGCGGCGGTGCCGAGCGTTTTCCAGTTAGCGATTCCGGTGAGCACCAGCGCAACCGAAATGTACAGCACGGCGCAAACGATCAGAGTTGCGATGATGCCGAAGGGCAGATCGCGCTGCGGATTGCGGCACTCTTCCGCCGCGGTCGAGACGGAATCGAACCCGATATAGGTGAAGAAGACGATGGCCGCGCCGGTGAGCATTCCTGAGTAGCCGTTCGGGAGGAACGGATGCCAGTTGGCCGTATTCACGGCATGGGCCGCGCCGATGACGAAGACCAGGATGGCGGCAATCTTGATCACTACCATCACGTTATTGGTGCGGGCGCTCTCCCGGACCCCCCGCACGAGTATCCATGTCAGCAACAGCAGAATGAGCAGCGCGGTGATATTGAAAACGCTCCCCGTGTACGCTCCATCGACGATCATGGGGCTGGCGACGATCTTCGGCAGATGAATGTGAAAGACGCCGTCGAGAAGGTCGTTGAAATAGGCCGAAAAACCCACCGCCACCGCCATGTTGGAGACCGCGTATTCGAGGATCAGATCCCAGCCGATGATCCAGGCGAAGATCTCGCCGAGGGTCGCATAGGCATACGTATATGCGCTCCCCGCGATGGGGATCATCGAGGCGAGTTCCGCGTAACAAAGCGCCGCGAAGCTGCAGACGAACGCGGTGACGAAGAACGAAAGCGAAATGCCCGGCCCGGCGCCCAGCCGCCCGATGGTGGAGACGGCGTTGCCGCCGTTCATCATCAGATCGAGAATCGGTGCATTGAGGATCGATTTGAACTTCAGGGTCTGTCCGGCCGCCGCGGTGCCGGTCAAAATGAAAATGCCGGAGCCGATCACGGCTCCGACACCGAAGGCTGCCAGGCTCCACGGACCCAGCGATTTGCGCAGCCGCCTCTCCGGTTCTTCCGAGGCTGCGATCAGCGCATCGATGCTATGGGTCCGGAATAAACTGCCCAAATCAGAAGCCTGAGTGAATTACCGCTTGCGCGTGCCCTGTACCAGTTTCCGGATCTTCTTTTTCTGCGAACCGCGGGCTACGCCTGCCGCGCGTTTGGCTTTCGGGGCCGCTTTTTTGCGCGCCGTGCGCTTCAGCGCTTTACGCTCTTCGGGTTTCTCTACAGTCTTTGTATTCATCTTGTCTGAGTCAGGCTTTCTTCAATCCTGCGTACTTCTCCACTAATTTTTTCATCCCGTAGCGCTGGAAAACGACCACAATTTTAGCGTCATCACCCTCACCCTCGCGCTTGACAATGGTTCCAGTGCCGTATTTCGGATGTTCTACTACTGTACCTGTTCGCGATGCGGTTTTGACAGGGGGCGTTACTTTCGCCGGCTGCGGAGGCCCGCCGAACAGGCCGCCCTGGGCTGCGGGACGAGGGGGTGCCACCGGTTTCGCAACTGGTTTCGGAACTGCCGGCGGCGGAATGGGGGCCGGGCGCACTGGCACATTCACGCCGCGTTCTTTGAAGAACTGCGCCACGTTTTCCACGGAATTGATGGCCTTGCCGGTGTAGAGATTCCGGCGCGCGTCCTGTCTGACGTGCCAGCGCTCGGCGGAGAGATCCACCTGCGGGACATCGTCCTCTTCCACTCCGAGGCTGATGACCAGGTTTGACGGCACCTCTTTCAGGAAGCGCGACGCCATGGTGCGCTCCTGCTCGCCACCTCCGAAACGCCGGCGGTACTTAGCCCATGTCATGATCAAACGCTTCTCCGCGCGGGTCATCCCGACATAGCAGAGCCGCCGTTCCTCTTCCATGGCCGATTCGCTCAACAGCGAACGGCTGTGAGGGAACAGGCCGTCTTCCATGCCCGCCATGAAGACCACCGGGAACTCCAGACCTTTGGCGTTGTGGATGGTCATCAGGGTGATCTGCGAGGCCTCGTCGAGGGCGTCGGACTGGGCCACGAGCGCGGCGTGATCGAGGAAGTCGCGCACCGTTTCGCCACGCTCCACGGCTTCCGCCGCGGCATTCATCAGTTCGTTCAGGTTCTCGATGCGCGTCTGGGATTCGGGAGTGTTTTCCTGCTCCAGCATCTTGCGGTAACCGGTGCGGTCTTCGATGAACTTCAGCGCCTCATTCAGCGGCCGGGTGGCAACAGCCCCGGTGAGGTCGTCGATGATGTTGCGGAACACGGCCATGGCGGAATGGGCGCGCGTGCCGAACTGGTTCTCTTCAAGCATGCGCCCGATGGCGTCCCACAGGCCGAGACCGTTTTCTGCGGCGAACTTCTCCGCCTGCTCCACGGTGGTGCGCCCGATGCCGCGCGCTGGGACGTTGACGATGCGCTGCAGGCTGATGGAATCCTGCGGCGCCTGCGCCAGTTTCAGATACGCGATGACGTCTTTGACTTCGGCCCGCTGGTAATAACTGATGCCGCCCACGACGTTGTACTTGCGGTTGTAACGGCGCAGCGCTTCTTCAATTTGCCGCGACTGGGCGTTGGTGCGGTAAAGAACGGCGACGCGCCGGTCGGGATGCTGGCGCAGGGTTTTGTCGATCGAATCGGCGATGAAGAGCGCTTCGTTTTCCGCGTCGTATGCCGGGTAAACGCTGACCATGTCGCCTTCATCGGCGTCCGTCCAGAGCCACTTGCCTTTGCGTTCCTTGTTGTTGGCGACGACGACGCTGGCGGCTTCGAGAATGTTCTTCGTCGAGCGGTAATTCTGTTCGAGACGGATGATTTTCGCGCCTGGGAAATCCTTCTCGAAATCGAGAATATTGCGGATGTCGGCGCCGCGCCAGGAGTAGATGGACTGGTCCTCATCGCCCACCACGCAGACGTTGTCGTGACGCTGTGTAAGCAGACGCATCAACTCGTACTGGCTGCGGTTGGTGTCCTGATACTCGTCGATCATCATATAGCCGAGGCGGCGATTCCAGGCGTCGCGCGTATCGGCGTCGTGATAGAGCAGGCGGACGCTTTCGAGGAGGAGATCGTCGAAATCGAGAGCGTTGGCCTGGTGGAGGGCTTTTTCGTAGTCCTCGTAGACGGCGGCAACTTTGGTGACGCGCGGGTCGGCCGACTCACCGTACATGTCCTGCGGAGTCTTTTTGACGCTCTTGGCTTGGCTGATCTGAGAGAGCGTGGCGCGATACGGCATGGCCTTTTCGTCGAGGCCCATGCGCTTGTAAGCGGCTTTGACGATGGTGAGCTGCTCTTCGTCGTCGTAGATGGAAAAGGTGCGGGTGAAGCCGGGGCGGATGGAGGCAAGGGCGTCGCCATCGCGGCGCAGGAGGCGTACGCAGAAGGAGTGGAAAGTGGAGATGAGCGGGGCGGTGGGCAGCTGCATTTCTTCGAGCAGGGAAGTCACGCGCGCGCGCATTTCACCGGCGGCTTTGTTGGTGAAGGTGACGGCGAGAATAGCCTGCGGCGGGACGTGCAGGGCGCTCACGAGGTGCGAGATGCGATGCGTGATGACACGGGTTTTCCCGCTGCCGGCGCCGGCGAGGATGAGCACGGGACCTTCGGTGGCCGCTACGGCTTCACGTTGTTGGGGGTTGAGGCCCGAGAGGAAATCCACTACTAAACTATTTTAGCGGACGGGCGGAGGTGGGGCCGGCAGCGGAACCCCGCGAGGCGCCTCATTCAAGCTGCGACGACGATAGCGTAATCCCGGCGCTCGGCGATGGCCGGCAGATTCGGAACGTCTCCACGTTCGCGCCCGGCGTCAATCAACTTCCGTGCAACATCGCGAGCGATTTCGAGCGCCTCAGCGATGGTTCGCCCCTGCGCGACAAGACCCGGCAACTCTTCCGACGTCGCGAGGAAGACTCCTTCCGGAAGTTCCTCGACTTGCACCTGAATTGCGAGTTCCATGCGACTTGATCGTAACATTTTGAAGGTGAGCCGCTGCCCTTGTTCGCGTTGCCCATCTACAGGTAGGGCCTGAAAACTGGTCACCTGCCGTTGGCCGTTATCGTGCTTACAGTCTTATCGAAAAGGGGAGATTTGCCGGATTTTACGTGCAGTTCAACACAGCCCCCCAAGCCTTTTGAACACTATTGGGAACACACGGTGGGGAGCGGACATGCGCCGCTGGCCTTGCGGAAAGACTGGCAGGCGCAAATGCGCCGATGCCATGACGAACTGGGATTTCAGCACGTTCGCTTTCATGCAATTCTTTCAGACGAACTCGGGACGCTAACCTGCCAGGAAAACCACCTCCTCTATTCCTTTTTCAACGCGGATGGGATTATCGATTTTCTGCTTTCCATAGGCATGCGGCCTTTTATCGAGCTTTCGTTTATGCCCGAAACGCTTGCTTCCGGTCAGACCAGTGTATTCAGTTACCGCGCGAACGTGACTCCGCCACGAGATTACAGTCAATGGGCCACGCTGATTGAAAAGATCGTCAGGCACTGGGTCGATCGCTATGGCGCGCGGGAGGTCCGCGAATGGTTTTTCGAAGTCTGGAATGAACCGAATCTCAAGGCTTTCTGGACCGGCACCCAGGCCGAATACTTTCAGCTCTACCGTTGCACCGCGAAAGCCATCAGAAGCGTGGACCCCTCACTGAAAGTGGGCGGCCCGGCTACGGCGGATAACGCGTGGATTCCGGAGTTTCTCGACTTTTGCGCAACGAATGCCGTGCCCGTCGATTTCGTCAGCACCCACCAGTACCCCACCGACGCTTTCGGAAAGCCGGGAGCCGATACCGTCACTCAGCTGCAGCATGCGCCCCGCGAACTCCTGAAAGAGCAGGTGGCGAAATCCCGCGATGAAGCGCGCGGCTTGCCGCTCTACTACACGGAATGGAACATTTCCTCAAACCCGTTCGACCCCATGCACGATGAGCCTTTTGCCGCCGCGTTCATCGCGAGGATTGTCATGGAAGCGCGGGGACTGGCGCGGGGTTACAGCTTCTGGACTTTCAGCGACATCTTTTCAGAGAACTATTTTCCCTCAGTGCCTTTTCACGGGGGCTTCGGCCTTCTCAATTTGCACGGAATCGCCAAGCCCGCCTACAGGGCATTCCAGTTGCTGCACGGCCTCGGCACCGAATTGCTGGAGGTTCAGGGAACCCATAAAACGGTGGACGCCTGGGTGGTCCGTAAAGGCAACGCGGTTACGATCGTCATGACGAACCTCGCCATGCCCCGGCATCCCATTCAGACGGAACTGGTGAACTTGCGCCTTGCCGGGACGCCGGCGCCGCGCGCGGCCTTTATCGAACGCATTGACGAAGACCATGCCAATCCCCGGAAACTCTGGCGCGCGATGGGGGAACCGGAGTATCCGAGCGCACTGCAGGTGTCCCGGCTGGAAGGCGCCTCCGTTCTCACCAGGGACGCGCAACCCTTTATTTACGGCCAGGGCAACCTCGACTTGAAGGTTGACCTTCCTGCCCGGAGCATCGCATCGATTACTATTGAATTCGCATAGAATTCGTATGAAATCGTCGCAGCCAGACTTGCTTGTAACCCCCGATCCGCGGAGCAGCGACAAAGAGATGCTGGATACCCTGCTCGCCGAGGCATTCCTTTTCTTCCGCGATGAGGTCAATCCAGTGACCGGTCTGACAGTGGACAAGACACAGCCTCACTCGCCTTCGAGCATAGCCGCCGAGGGCCTGGGTCTCAGCGCTCACGCCGTCGCCGTGGAACGCGGCTTACTATCGCGAGCCGGCGCGGTCGTGAGCACTCTGAAGGTGCTGAGGTTCCTTCATTCGAGTCATCAGGGGCCGGAAGCGGATGCAACAGGCTACAAGGGTTTCTATTATCACTTCCTGGACATGCGCACGGGGCGGCGAGCCTGGAAGAGCGAGTTATCGACGATCGACACCGCTATCCTGATGGCCGGCATTCTTACAGCCGCGGCTTACTTTACTCTGGAGAACGATGACGAACGGGAAATCCGCGATCTGGCCGATGCCCTGTACCGGCGGGTGGACTGGCAATGGGCGCTCAACGGAAAGGCTACGATCTGCCACGGGTGGAAGCCGGAATCGGGCTTTCTCTCTTTTCGATGGGATACGGGTTATAGCGAGGCGCTTATCCTGTATGTTCTTGCGATGGGATCGCCCGGCTTTCCGATCGGTCCGCAGGGCTACAGGCAATGGACATCGACATTTAAAAGCCAGTCGATCTACGGCTACGAACATCTCTACGCAGGACCTCTGTTCATCCATCAAATGTCGCATCTATGGCTGGATTTCCGGGGCATTCATGACGATTTCAACCGCAAGACGGGAATCGACTACTTTGAAAACAGCCGGCGTGCCACTTACGTTCAAAGACAGTACGCGATTGAGAATCCTCTGCGCTTCGCTCATTACAGCGACCACAGCTGGGGACTGACGGCCAGTGATGGACCAGGTCCCGCCACGCTCGAAATAGACGGCGTGCAAAGAGCTTTTTACGGCTATATTGCACGGGGCGCGCCTTTCGGGCCTGACGATGGAACCTTGTCGCCGTGGGCGGTAATCGCTTCACTCCCATTCGCGCCGGAAATTGTTATCCCCGCGGCTCGTCATGCCATTGACCGTCTGGATTTGAAGAAGCATGGCAAATATGGCTTCGACGCGAGTTTCAATCCGACCTTTCCCGAAAGGAGCGGGAATCCGAATGGCTGGGTGTCTCCCTGGATTTTTGGTCTGAATCAGGGGCCGATCGTTCTGACGATCGAGAACTTTCAGTCGGGGCTGATCTGGAATCTGATCCGCAAATGCCCTTATGTGGCGGACGGTCTTATGAGGGCGGGATTTGCACCGGCCTGAGGCGCTCGGATCCTGATGTAGTTTCGCGCAGCGGATTCGATTCGCGCCGGAACGAGATCACGCCCGTCCCGCAAAGCCTCCGTTCTCGGTAGAGACTTTCACCTTTTCCCCCTCCTTGATAAAGAGGGGAACGCGGATCTCGAGGCCGGTCTCCAGTCTGGCGGGCTTGGTGACGCTGCCGCTCGACGAATCGCCCCGGACCCCCGGTTCCGTGAAAGCAACGTCCAGCTCAACGAACGCGGGCAACTGCAGGCCAATGGGATTGCCGTTGTACTTGTGCAACTGGATGATAGAGCCGGCGATCAGGTAGTCCAGCGCGTTGCCGATTGTCTCGCCGGCCAGGGTGTGGGTATCGAAGCTTTCCTGATCCATGAAGTGAGACCCCTCGCTGTCGCTGTATAAGTAGGACGCGGGGACGAGCTGGAGATCGGGCTCCTTGAACTTGTCGCTGGCCTTGAATGTCTTCTCGAAGACGGCGCTGGTGAGAAGGTTGCGGATTTTCAGACGCACCAGAGTCTGGCCGCCGCGGGCGGTGGGGGTGTTCACCTCTGCTTCCAGGCAGTAGAACGGGGTGTTTTCGAACTCAAGCAAGGTTCTGCGCTTGACGTTAATCGCTTCTATCAATACGGCCATGAACTCCTCGAAAAGCTTCCTCTCAAGTATAAAGTCAGGGAGACGCCGGGTAGAGGGCGACGATGGGCTGGGGCCATGACAATCGAACAGGCTGTGCGGGCGGCGGTGGTTTCGCGCGTGGAACGAGATCCCGACCGGTACCTTTCGGAATACACGCTGCGGTTTGGCAATGTGTTGAATGCGGATAGCGCGGCGACGCTCTTTGCTGAGTACAATGACGACCCCGCAAGGTATCGCGTTGCGGTACATCCCGCGGTGCAGTGGATCAGGGATGAGTTGTTCCGGCGCGCATTGGCGGAAAAAGGGAGAGACAGAGTCGTATTTACGGCTGGCGGAAACGCGGCAGGCAAAAGTACCGCTATTTCGTTTAGCGGCGCGGCGGGACACTCCGCAGCCGCGGTGCTGGATTCGACGTTCAGCAACTATGAACATGCGCACGGACTGATCGAACAGGCAACAAACGCCGGCAAAAAAATCACCGTTCTGTATGTAAACCGGCCGCTCGACGACGCATTACTGGCGATGCTGGAACGAGCGAGGGGCGAGGGTCGCATTGTCACGCTGAGTCAACTGACCGGATCGCAGCGCGGCGCCGCTGAAACTGTTCGTGCCCTGTGGGACCGCTACGGCGGGAGGCCGGATTTTGCCTTCCGTTTTTTCGATAACTCGCCCGCTACCTTCAGAGAGGGAGGTGTCGAATTCGCGGTCCCGGAAGCGTACAATGAAAGCAGGAAAACTCTTGCCGACATCCTTGAAACCGAATACAAGGCTGGCCGAGTCTCTGAAGCCACGTGCAGAAGAGTCAAAGGCGGCGGATAACCGGCGATTCGCGGATATTGAGGCGGACCGGATCGTTGAGGGAATGAACCGCCTGCGGAAGCAGAAAAAGGCAGAGGCAGCGCCGCTCTCTGGCAATTCTTCCGAATCCGCCCCGGCGGGCACCTGGTAAGCCCGGATCTCCAGCCGTCACTTTAACGCGTGAAAATCGCCGGGCGGGAACTCTTCCGCCCAAGCGAGATACTGAAGAAATGGCTTTTCAGAAACTCGCCACGCTGGACGAAATGCCCCCTGGAACGCTGCTTGAGATCGTCCAGGGCAATGACCTTTACGCGCTGTGCAACGTGGAGGGCGAAATCCGCGCCGTTTCCGGCGTTTGCCCGCATCATGGCGGACCGTTGGGCCAGGGGGCGCTCGATGGAGGGTTCGTGACGTGCCCCTGGCATGCCTGGGAATTCGATTCCTCGACGGGAGCATGCGGGTTCAACGATGCGGTTTGCGTCGCAACATACCCCGTGCGGGTGGAGGCAGGCGAAATTCTGGTGGATCTGGCCGACCGTGCCTGAGCTTCCCGAGGTCGAAACCGTGGTGCGGTCGCTGCGGCCGGCTCTCGTCGGGCGGCGTATTCTCAACGCCGAGTTCCTGCAATTGCGCGTGCTGCGCGGATCGCCTCTCGAGACCGCCAGAGCGCTTGCCGGCCGGCGGATTGAGGCGGTGGAGCGCTATGGCAAATTCATTGCGATCCGGCTCGATCGCGGTTACCTGGTGGTTCATCTCGGCATGACCGGCAAGCTGCTCATCGACGCGCCGCCGACGAAGTGGACGCACGCGATCTTTACTCTGGACCAGTGCACTCTGCATTACGACGACCAGCGCCAGTTCGGACGCATCGAGTATGGCGCGCAACTGCCGGAACGCGTCTCCGCTCTCGGCCCGGAACCGCTTGAGATCGCGTTCGCCGATTTCGCGCGGCGGGTGAAGGCGCGGCACGCTTCCATCAAGGCCGTGCTGCTCAACCAGGCGGTGGTTCGCGGCGTCGGCAACATTTATGCGGATGAAGCGTTGTTCCGGGCCGGGGTGCATCCCGCGCGCGTGGCGGCGAGTCTGCGCAAAGACCGCGTCGAGCGGATCTACAACGCGATGCGGGAGGTATTGACCGAAGCCATCGAGAGCCGCGGCTCTTCAGTGTCGAACTATGTGGACGCGGACGGCAGAAAGGGCAGTTTTCAACTGGCGCATCGCGTGTACCGGCGGACCGGAAAGCCGTGCACGAACTGCGGGGCTGAGATCGAACGGATTCTGGTGGCGCAGCGCGGCACGCACTTCTGTCCCAAATGCCAGCGCTGAGGCTGAAACCCGTTCAGTCGTAGAAATTACGGTCCCACCTGTGGCAGCGCAGAATTTTGAGCATGTGCTCAGGCAGGGGTCCTCGTCCCGACGCAATCACATTCGCTTCCACGCTGCTGGTCGTCCTCATCCCGGGAATCACCGTCGATACGGCGGGATGGGATAAGCAGAAGCGCAGGGCGACCTCGGGCAGATGGGTCTCATCATCCAGTTCAAGTTCGCGAACGAGCTCGCTGACACGGTCGACTACCTGCTTTCGGCGATCGTCCCGGAAATAGGCATTACGGAAATCGCCTTCCGGGAAGATGGTCTGTTCCGTAATGCGCCCGGTGAGCGACCCTTCGTCGAACGGAACGCGGACGAGAACGCCGACATCGTGCTCGATGCAGGCAGGGAACAGGTTGCGCTCGGGTGTCTGGTCGAAGATGTTATAGATCACCTGGACGGTATCGATGAGGCCTGTCGCCACGATCCCGAGCGCTGAATCCGGCTGGTGATCGTTGATCGAAATACCCACGGCCTGGGCTTTGCCCTGAGCTTTGATGTCTTCAAGGCCGCGGCGCCACTCATCGCGGTCGAGCCATTCCGGGTTCCAGACGTGCAGTTGTTGCAGATCGACGGTTTCGAGGCCCAGGTTTTTCAGGCTCTGTTCGGTGGAGCGCACGATGTGCTCGCGCGTAAAAGCCTCCTCGATCCCGATGCCCGGACGCGCGGGCCACACGAAGTTCTTCGGCGGTACTTTAGTCGCGACAAACACCTTGCGGGGGGCGGCGGCGAGGGCTTTCCCGACGAGCTCTTCGCTGTGCCCGTTGCCGTAGGCGAGCGCGGTGTCGATGAAGTCGACCCGCTCTTCGAGCGCCAGGTGGAGGGCCTCCAGCGACTCTTTGTCGGAAGCACCGACCCACATGGTTCCGCCGATACCCCAGGCGCCATAGCCGAGCTGACCCACCGCGAAATTTGTTTTACCAAGTCTTCGATGCTGCATGCGACACCATTATAGGGTGCGGCGCGGGTAGACTCTAATCAGAGGAGCCTATGCGAAAGCTTCTGTTCTTCATTTTGGTGTTCGTCCTCACACTGACGGCCGCGAACTTCAAGCTTTACCTGAAAGACGGGAGTTCCCAGCTCGTCCGCGAGTACAGCGTGGAGGGGGATCGGGTGAAATATTACAGCGTCGAGCGGAGCGGCTGGGAAGAGATACCGGTGGCTCTGATCGATTTGAAACGCACCGAAGCGGAGATGAGCGCCCGGAAAGAAACGCTGCAAAAGGAAGAGCAGGAAGCCACCGATGAAAAGAGCGCCGCGCACGAACTCCGCCAGCAGGTTCTCAGTATTCCGCGCGACCCGGGCGTTTATCAGCTGGACGATGCCAGGAAACTCAGGATCTTCAAGGCGGCCGAGGCCACCGTTCACAGCGAAAAGGGCCGCAACGCGCTGAAGGCCCTGGCGCCGCTGCCGATCTTTGCGGGCAAAGCCACGCTGGAGATTCCCGGAGAACATGCGAGCGAGACGCTGAAAGACACCAGCCCCGAGTTCTACCTCCAATTGTCGGAGTTCGAGAGCTTCGGCATGGTCAAACTGACGCCGAAGAAGGGCGTGCGCATTGTGGAGCGGATTTCGATTCAGCCAGTCACGAAAGAGAACCTGGAAGAAAGGGATAAAGTCGAGATCTTCACGAAGCAACTATCCGACAACGGGCTCTACCGCATCTGGCCGCAGAACCCACTCGAAAAAGGCGAGTACGCCGTGATTGAATACACCGAGGGCAAGATCGATACGCAGGTCTGGGACTTCGAAGTGGAATAGCGCGGAATAGCATTGTTATCCTTGAACCAGCCGATGTTTCTGAAGATCCTCGCGCACCCCGTTTTCGCGAACCTGAATTTCCACATGCCGACGATCGTGGACCTCTCGCACCCGCTCGTGATGCTGACGGGAGAGAACGGTTCAGGCAAGTCGACCCTGCTGCACTCGATCCATTACGCCCTCCGGGACGAAAAGGCCGAGGGCTACATTTACAAGCTGGACCGCGGCGGCGTGAAGAAGGGCAGGGTTTTTCTCTTCGATGCGGAACAGCACAATCCGCGCATGCAGCTGGAGTTCTTCAAAGATCAGCCGGAGATGGTGGAGTTTCTGCAACTGGCAAGTCACGGCCAGGTGATGCTGGCCATGTTTCAGCAGAACTTCCCGACGCTCGAACGCGGCACGACGCTGTTGCTCGATGAACCGGAAATGGCGCTTTCCGTATCGAACCAGCGGCGAATCCTGAAGATGCTGATGGAACTGGTGGATCAGCGCGGGTTCCGGATTATCTGCGCCACGCACTCGCCGGTGCTGATCGACGCGCCGGAAACATACGTCATCAATCTGGATCGCCACGTGAACAAAAATGTTCCGCTGGAATCGTTCGGGGTCCAGGGAGCCAGCACGATTCAGTAGGCAGGCGCCAGATGCCGCTCGCCCATTTCGATCCTCTGGTCGCCGAGTGGTTTTCGAATCGCTTCGGCAATCCGACGGAACCGCAGGTTGCGGGATGGCGCGAGATCGGCACCGGCGGCAATGTGCTGATCTCGGCCCCGACGGGCTCGGGCAAGACGCTGGCGGCATTCCTGATTTGTCTCGACAGGCTGGTGCGCGCGGCTCGCGCGGGCACGCTCGCTTTCGAGACCCAGGTGGTCTACGTTTCCCCCCTGAAAGCGCTTTCGAACGACGTGCGCCGGAATCTGGAAGGGCCTCTGGCGGAGATCGCCGAACTGGCTGCCCTGCGGGGCGTGCCGCTCACGCCGATCCGGACGGCGGTGCGCACGGGCGATACACCCGCGGCCGAGCGGCAGCGAATGCGCAGGGAAGCGCCGCATATTCTGGTGACCACGCCGGAATCCCTGTTCATTCTGCTGACGGCCGAAAAATCGCGGGAAATGCTGCGCACTGTGCGCACCGTGATCGTGGATGAGATTCACGCGATTGCGGACGATAAGCGCGGCTCGCACCTGGCGCTGACTCTGGCGCGGCTGAATGCGATCGCCAAAGCGGCGCCGCAGCGCATCGGACTTTCGGCCACGGTGAGGCCGATCGCGGAAGTGGCCGCATATCTCGCGCCGGGAACCAGGATCGTCGACGTGGGCCACCGGCGGGAGATGGATCTGGCGGTCGAAGTCACCAGCGACGAACTGGGGGCGGTGGCGACGAGCGAAATGTGGGAGGAGATTTACGACCGTCTGGCGGCCCACATTCTGCGCGAGCGCACCACGCTGGTGTTCGTCAATACGCGGCGCTTGTCGGAACGCGTGGCGCACGCCCTCGGCGCGCGGCTGGGGCCGAACGCCGTATTGCCGCACCATGGGAGCCTTTCGCGCGCGCTGCGGCACGATGCCGAAGCACGCTTGAAGAACGGCGAATTGCGGGCGGTGGTGGCGACCGCTTCGCTCGAACTGGGCATCGATATCGGGACGGTGGATCTGGCGATTCAGATCGGCTCTCCCCGTTCGATTGCGGTGGCGCTGCAACGTGTCGGGCGCTCGGGCCACTGGGTGGGGGCGAAGCCTCGCGGCATCTTCTATCCGACCACGCGCGATGAACTGATCGAGTGCGCCGCGATCATCCATGCGATTCGGAACGGCGATCTGGAAGAGATCGAAATTCCGCAAAACGCGCTGGATATTCTGGCGCAGCAAATCGTGGCGGAGACTTCGTGCGAGACATGGGGCGAGGAGGAGTTGTACGGGCTGGTTCGTACCGCGTATCCTTACCGCAATCTTTCGCGCGCCGATTTCGAATCCGTCGCGGTCATGATGTCCGAAGGGATTTCGACGGCGCGCGGGCGCAGCGGAGCGCTGCTGCATCGGGACCAGGTAAACCATAACCTGAAGGGCCGGAGGGGCGCGAAGCTGGCGGCGATTACATCCGGCGGCGCGATTCCGGACAGTGCCGCGTATGCGGTGATCGCGGAGCCGGAAGGCCGGATGGTGGGGACTGTCGACGAAGATTTCGCCGTCGAGAGTCTGACGGGGGATGTTTTCCTGCTGGGCACGCAATCGTGGCGGATCCGGCACGTGGGCCAGGGGAAGGTTCGCGTGGAGGATGCGCACGGCGCGAAGCCCTCGCTGCCGTTCTGGCTGGGAGAAGCGCCAGGGCGCTCGGTGGAGTTGTCCGCCGCGGTGTCCCGGGTCAGGGAGATGCTGGAGTTGTCTCCGGAAGAGTGCGCGGCGCTGCTGGATGACGCGGGCCTGCGGAAGGCGGTGGCGTATGTGCGGGCGGGCGTCGCGTCGCTCGGAGCGTTGCCGTCGGGCGATACGGTGGTGGCGGAGCGCTTCTTCGACGAATCGGGCGGGATGCAATTGATCCTGCACGCGCCTTTCGGATCGCGCATCAACCGGGCGTGGGGGCTCGCGTTGCGCAAGCGGTTCTGCCGCACGTTCAACTTCGAATTGCAGGCGGCGGCGACCGACAACGGCATCGTGATTTCGTTGAGCGATCAGCACGCATTTCCGCTGGAGGCTGTATTTGAGTTTCTGCGCGCGGATACGGTGGAAGGCGTGTTGCGGGAAGCCCTGCTGGCCGCACCGATGTTCGGCGTGCGCTGGCGCTGGAATGCCAGCCGCGCGCTGACGATTCTGCGCTTTCGCGGCGGGGCCAAAGTGCCCGCGCCGATTCAGCGGATGCGGTCCGACGATCTGCTCGCGTCGGTGTTTCCGGATCAGGTGGCCTGCGCGGAAAACCTCACCGGCCCGATCCGCATTCCGGATCATCCGCTGGTGAACGAAACGATTGCGAATTGCCTGCATGAAGCGATGGATCTGGATGGCTTGAAGGGCGTGCTGGCGGGAATCGAATCCGGCGCGATTCGCAGGGTAGCGATCGAGAACCCCGCGCCCTCGGTTTTTTCGCACGAGATTCTGAACGCGAATCCGTATGCGTTTCTGGATGACGCGCCGCTGGAGGAACGGCGGGCGCGCGCGGTTCAGTTGCGCGGGAACACGCGCACCGAGGTGGCTGGAGGCATTCTCGACCCCGCGGCGATTGAGGAAGTGAGCGCGCAGGTGTGGCCCGATCCGCGGGATGCCGATGAGTTGCACGATGCGCTGCTGACTTTCATCGCGGGGCCGGCGCGGCCGGAATGGCAGAAATGGTTTGCGGAGTTGAGCGTGGCGGGCCGTGTTCATGCGATCCGGCGCGGTGGTCTGGAATTCTGGGTGGCGGCGGAGCGGCGGGATGCGATTGACGACACGCTCGCGACGGTGCGCGGCTGGATGGAATGCCTGGGTCCGGTGACGGCGAGCGACCTCGCGGGGCGGCTGGCGCTCGATGCGGGCGGCGTGCGGATCGCGCTGGGCGCGCTGGAATCGCAGGGGCAGGTTTTTCAAGGCCGTTATAAATCGAAAACGGGCGACGAGATCGAGTGGTGCAACCGGCGGATTCTGGCGCGCATTCACCATATGACGCTGGGACGTTTGCGGCGCGAGATTGCACCGGTGACGGCCGCGCAATTCCATCGCTTCCTTTTGCGCTGGCAGCATGTTTCGGCGGGCACGCAACTGCATGGCGCGGATGGCGTGTTGCAGATCGTGCGGCAGTTGCAGGGGTTTGAGATCCCCGCATCGGCATGGGAAGAGAGCGTTCTCGGCAGGCGGATCGCAGCGTATACACCGGAGAATCTGGACGATTTGTGCCTTTCAGGCGAGGTGGCATGGGCGCGCCTTTCGCCTCACCCGGCGTTGCTCGACGCGGAACGGCACGTGCGCCCCACGCGCATTGCGCCCATCTCGTTTTTCGCGCGGGAAGACGCGGACTGGTTGATCGATCCGGCCTTCGGGCTGGTGGAGACGGTGGGCCTGTCCCATGCAGGCCGCGAGGTTTACGACGCGCTTGTGGCGCGCGGTGCTTCGTTCTTTGCCGATCTCGTGCGGGAGACGAAACGCCTGCCGAGCGAAGTGGAAGACGCTCTGTGGGAACTGACGGCCGGCGGCCTCGTGAGCGCGGACGGGTTCGAAAACCTGCGGGCGCTGATCGATCCGAAACGGCGGCGTGGAGAAGGGCGGGCGCACGCGAGACGCCCCCGCCATGCGGCCGGGCGCTGGGCGCTGGTGACTCGTTCGGGCACGGCGATTGCGCCGGATGACCGCACGAAGCGCTTTGCGGAGCAGTTGCTGCTGCGGTGGGGAGTGTTGTTCCGGGATCTGCTGGCGCGGGAGACGGTGAGCCCTCCATGGCGGGATCTGCTGCCGGTTTTGCGGCGCATGGAGGCGCGGGGCGAGATTCGCGGAGGACGTTTTGTGGATGGCTTCACGGGCGAACAGTTTGCGCGGCCGGAAGCCATCGATTTATTGCGCGCCGTGCGGCGGGCGGGGGATGAGGGCGAAACGGCGAGTGAGGTTTCACCGGCCGATCCATTGAATCTGGCGGGAATTATTCTGCCGGGAGCACGGGTCAGCGCCACGGCAGTGACTAAATGGCAGTGATCGAATGAAGACGCGGCTTTTGTTATTGGCGATGGCGGTGTCTGCATTCGCCGGCGCGCAGAACGAAGCCGTGTTTCACTCCGGCGTTTCCCTGGTTCGGGTGGATGCCGAAGCCGTGGACGCAAGCGGCAAAGTGATCCCGGGCCTGACGAAAGACGATTTCCGGGTCCTCGATCAGGGCCGGGAACAGAAGCTGGTCAACTTCAGTTTCGAGGAAGAGCCGCTCGACCTGATCCTGCTTTTCGATACGGGTGGCAGCATGCGCGGCAAGCTGCTGAACATGGTGCGGGCGACCCAGTTGGGCTTTAACGAACTACGCAGGGGCGACCGCGTTTGCGTGCGTGTCTACACGTCGTTCAGCGAGGAGATGCTGCCTTTTACGGCCAATCTGGAAACGGTGAACCAGGCCATTCTGCTGAAGGCGTTGCAGCTCAGGTTCACCGGGGAGTCGAAACTGCTGCCGGCTGCGCGCGAGGCGGCGCTGCGGTTTCTCAGGGAACCGAAGACACGGCGCAAGCGGGCGATTCTGGCGATTACGGACAAACCGGCCGGGCGGGAAGCGGATGAATTGCCCGTGGTGCGGGATCTTTGGCGCTCCGATGCCGTGTTCAGCGAATTGCTCATCGATGGCTCGCCCGGCGCCACGGACGCGATCGTGGATAAGACAGGCGGGCTCACGATTGTGGGCGGCGATCCGGGCAAGGCATTCCGGGAGTCGGTGCACTACCTGCGCAGCGGCTACGCGATGTATTACGCGTTGCCCGAGTCGGCGGCAGGTTCGGAGCGCGTGTTGCAGGTGGAGTTGACGCCGGACGCGGCAAAGCGATTTCCGAACGTGCGTATCCGGGCTAGATCGGGATATGCACAATAAAAGGGTGCTAAAACGGATCATGCGTCTGCTCGCGATCGCCTTCCCGCTTGCGTTGTCCGGTCTCTGGGCACAGCAACCGCTCACGCCCGTTCCTTTAACCACCCTTCCCTATACGCCGGGGCTCGATGTCAAGTCGATGGACCTGTCGGTGCAGCCCTGCGAAAACTTCTACAAGTACGCCTGCGGGACGTGGATCAAAGACAATCCGATCCCCGCGGATCAGGCGCGATGGGATGTCTACAGCAAGCTGACGTATGAGAACCAGCTCTATCTCTGGGGACTGCTGCTTCAGGCGGGAAAGACCGATGCCGCGCGCACGCCCAATCAACAGAAGATCGGTGACGTTTTTTATGCCTGCATGAACGAACCGGCCATCGAAGCGGCCGGGGCAAAGCCCATCGAACCGATCCTGCGGCAAATCGACGCGTTGAAGTCGCTTGCCGACCTGCCGCGCTTTCTGGCCGCGCAGCATCTGACGCTCTACGCCGCCGATATGTTGTTTTCTTTCGGCTCCAATCAGGATTTCGCCAATTCATCTTCCGTGATCGCGTTTGCGGATGCGGGCGGACTGGGGCTGCCTGACCGCGATTACTACACGAAAACCGATGCGAAGTCGGTGGAGATCCGCCAGAAGTACGTGGCTCACGTGGCGCAAATGTTCCGGTTACTGGGCGATTCGGCGGCGACGGCCGGCGCCAGCGCCAATACGGTGATGCGCATCGAGACCGCGCTTGCGAAAGCTACGCTCACGCGCGTGGAAGAACGCGATCCCTACAACCTGTTTCACAAGATGACGCCGGCGGAATTGCAGAAACTCACGCCATCGTTCCGCTGGTCCGTGTATTTCAGGGCGCTGGGGGCTCCGCCCCTCCGGCAGATCAATGTGAGCCAGCCCAACTTCTACCGTGCCGTGGAAACGCAGCTCAGGACGGACTCTCTGGCGGACCTGAAAACTTATCTGCGCTGGGACACCATTCACGCCAAAGCACGGTTTCTGTCAACGCCTTTCGTGCAGGCCGATTTCGATTTTTTCAGCCACTATCTGCGTGGGGTACCCGCCATGCAGCCGCGCTGGAAACGCTGCGTGCAACTGGTGGATCATACGCTCGGCGAGGCTCTGGGGCAGGTGTTCGTCGGGAAGACATTTTCGCCGGACACGAAGGACCGCGCGCTCGCGATGACGAAAGAAATCGAGGCCGCAATGCAGACCGAAATCGAAAATCTGCCCTGGATGAGCCCCGCCACGAAACAGCAGGCTTTGTTGAAACTGCATGGCGTCACCAACAAAATCGGGTATCCGGATCACTGGCGCAATTACAGTTCGGTGACGATCGTACGCGGAGATTTTGCGGGAGATATCGACCGCGCGGTGGCCTTCGAATCCCACCGGGAGTTGAATAAGATCGGCAAACCCGTGGACCGGACCGAGTGGGAACTTTCGCCGCCCACCGTGAATGCTTATTACGATCCGCAGATGAACGATATCAATTTCCCCGCGGGCGTGTTGCAGCCGCCGCTGTTCGATCCGAAGATGGACGACGCGCCGAACTACGGGGACACCGGCGGCACCATGGGCCACGAACTCACGCACGGCTTCGACGATGAAGGGCGCCAGTTCGACGCGAAAGGCAACCTGCGCGACTGGTGGACCAAAACCGATGCGGCGGAGTTCCAGAAGCGCGCCGATTGCGTGCGGGACGAATACTCGCAGTTCACCGTCGTCGATGACATCAAGATCAACGGGAAACTGACGATGGGCGAAGACGTGGCCGACCTTGGCGGCGAACTTCTCGCTTACATGGCGTGGAAGACCGTCAACAAAGGCAGGAACCTCCCGCCGATTGACGGGTTTACTCCGGATCAGCGGTTTTTCATCGGCATGGCGCAGTGGGCCTGCGGGGTCGACAGGCCGGAGAATCTGCGGGCCAATGCCATTACGGACCCGCACTCGCCCGACCAATATCGCATCAACGGCGTGGTGTCGAACATGCCGCAGTTTCAGGCCGCTTTTTCGTGCAAGCTCGGCCAGCCGATGGTGCGCGAGAAGGCGTGCAAAGTCTGGTAGTGAAGGTCTCATCGAACATTTGCAGGTGCTAATGTATCGGATGAAGAGCAGATGCCGAAAGAGCCAGCCCGTCATAACGCCCGGCAGGCAATTCCGCATGGATAAAATCATCGGGGAGGAGTGCCAATACAATGACCGAACCATTCCCCCGATCCCATTTCCGGAGCGGCGCCTTTCCCTCGCGTCACTACAATCGAGCGCCGATCATCGAGGCCATTATAAGTCTCGACATCGAGATGCCCGTTGGATTCGAAGTCGGAACATTAAGGCACTTTGTTGAGAATACAGACTTACGATACGTAGCAGCCGGAGAAGAACGGGAGATGAGCGTGACTGCTTCCGGCGCCGGCATTCAGTCACGGGAATCGATCGTTTCCGGCTTCCGGTTTATCAGTGGGGATGGTAAGCACTCTTTGATTTGCCGGGTGAGCTCTTTCAGTCTGAGCCGTCTGGTCCCCTACGAGAACTGGGAAACATTCCGTGACGAAGCCCGGCGGCTGTGGAATCTGTTCAGGCTTGCATATGGATCACCGAAAGTAACTGGGTTGAGTGTTCGGTATATAAACCGGATCGAGATCCCCTTACGTTCGGGCGAGCAAATCGATTTCAAATGGTATTTTCGAACTTTTCCCGAAGTATCGTCGGATCTCGACGTGGGAATGGCCGGATTCTATATGCGAATGGATATTCCGCTCCTGAGCATAGACGCCCGCCTGATACTCAATCAGGCTATGCTTCCTGCTGCATCCCCCGAACCCGATTCCGTCTCAGTGCTCCTTGACGCCGATATAATCTCGGGCTCCGGGGCAGTCAGCGAAGAAGAAATCTGGACTCGCTACGATGTCCTGAGGACGGCGAAGAACGATGTATTTGAGGCCTGCATCACCAATCTTACCAGGGAGCTATTCGAATGATTTTGACTAACGTTGCTCCGGTTTTGAGTTCCTCATCGGCGATAAGCCGGGAAGGCGCTGTTGCGGACTTTATCCAAAGCCGGTCCAGTATCGCGACTGGCAGCCTTCTTCCGGAAGGTTCGGCATTTTCGTGGCAAGTGCTCGAGCTGGATGCCACGTTCCCTGAAATATTACGGCCTGACATCATGAAAAGGGACGGAGATTTCCCGACGCGGCACGCTTTGGACACGGCCCGATCCCTATGCTCCAATCTTGATCGGATACTTCCAAACGTAGTTTCGTTTTCTGACCTTGAGGCTTTTGAAGGGGACCTGTTGCTTCACTGGCGATCGGATAGCCGCAGCGTGACTCTGATTTGCCCGTCCGATTCGACCCGGCGAACGAAACTATATCGGGAGCAGGTCCAAACCGGGGGATCGTTGAAAACCGACATCGCGCCAGATCCACGTGCGTCGGACCTGGCGCGAGAAATCAAGTGGGTATGGAACAGGGCCTGATCTCCGGGATCTGGGCCGCTCTGTCGCCCTCGCATCTTATATTTCGTGGGTGTCGAAACAGCTCGGATCGCGACAAGCGCACGGGCACCGCCAGGGCAAAGCTTTTCTTCCGAAGGCCAGACGAGACGGGGCTGTCCGTCGGCCTTACCGCGGCCCGCGCTGTCCGCGATATCAGACCGGAGGGGCTGTTCAAAATCAAAGCCGGTGACGTCCGTTCGTGTGAAGATCCACTGTACTTCGCGCAGGACGAGGTTGATCACGGGGAGATTCAGGGGATGCCTTTGTTTAGAGACGACGAAGAGAAGGCCCTTCGGATCGCGAACCACCTGGTCAGGCACGCGAACAACTGCCCGTACCCGTAAGAATTATCGCTCCCTTGCGATCACGGCTCGGAAGGACGGGAAACACCGGCGACCATGCCGATATCCCTTGCCCGGAATTTGAGCTGCGCGCGGCAACGTTGTCATAAACTGACTGGACGGGACACCATGCTGAAAATAAAATGGCTGCGCGGCGCCGCGCCGATATTGTCGTTGCTTGCCCTGACGGCGCTATTTCCGCGCGGCAAGGCCTTTGCGCAAATCCTTCTCGATGGCGAGTGGTCGCCCTTGTATCACGAAGATGAACCGGAACGGATTCCAGGTCCCGATCTGGACGATTACCTGGGGCTTCCCATCAACGATGCGGCCCGGCAGCGAGCGGAAAGCTGGAACTCCTCGCGGCTCACGCTGCCGGAAGAGCAGTGCCGCGTGCATGTCGCGCCCTATATCTACCGGGGTCCGCTCGATCTGCGCATCTGGCAGGAGAAGGACCCGGATACCCAGCAGGTAATCGCCATCCGGAACTACATCAGCACATGGTCGCAGTTCCGCACGATCTGGATGGATGGCCGTCCGCATCCGCCCGCTTACGCGCCGCACACCTGGATGGGATTTTCCACCGGCAAGTGGGACGGGGACATCCTTACGGTCGAGACCACTCATCTGAAGACCGGCTGGATCCGGCGCAATGGCCTGGCGATGAGCGATCAGGCCACTTTGACGGAACACTTCATCCGCCACGGCGATTTTATGACTCACGTGACGATCCTGCGCGACCCGGCCTATCTTACCGAGCCGCTGGTCAAGAGCGAGGATTTCGCCGTCAACCTTCATGCGAGCAACGCCTCGTGGGTCTATCATTGCCGCTCCGCCGAAGAAATCACGAACCGGCTCGCGGGCGAGGTGCCGAACTATCTTCCGGGCGAGAACCCCTTCATGCAGGAGTTCCCGCGGCGCTACGGCATTCCCCCGAACGCAGCGCTCGGAGGGGCCGAAACCATGTACCCCGAATACCGGTCGAACATGAAGAAATCCGGCGTGCCGGTTTCGCAAAACCGCATCCTGCCCATTCCGGCGGTGCCCGCTGAGATTCAGGTTCAGAAGGTTCAGGGCAACGTGTTTCTGCTGGTGGGGGATGGCGCCAACATTCTGGTCCAGACCGGCGAGCAGGGGGTGCTGCTGGTGGATACGGGAACGGCGGAATTGTCGGCAAAGATGCTGGAGGCGGTACGGAAGCTTTCGGAGCGGCCAATCTACTGGATTCTGAACACCGGCCCGGAGGCGGACCGTGTGGGCGGCAATGCAGCTGTCGCGAATATTCTCGGCTCTTCGCGCCACATCCAACTGGTGAATACGCCGTTTTCGTCGGCCGTGGAGAATGTGGAGATCGTAGCCAGCCAGGCCGTCCTCGATCGCATGGGCGCGCCGGAGGGAACCAGGCCGTCATTTCCTTCCGAAGCATGGCCCACCGAAACCTTCACCGGACCCACCGACGAAGTTTTCTTCAACGGTGAAGCCGCCGCGATGTTTCATGTGCCGGCAGCGCGGACGGATGGCGATAGCGTGGTGTTCTTCCGCCGCTCGGATGTGATCGCCACCGGCGCCTTGTTCGATACGGATCGCTATCCCACGATCGACGTGGCGCGAGGCGGGAGCCTGCAGGGAACCATCGACGGACTCAACCGCGTGATCGATCTTGCCATTCCGGCATACTCCGAAGAGGGTGGAACAATGGTGGTACCTGGGCGCGGGCGTATCTGCGACGAAATCGACGTGGTGGATTACCGGGACATGCTCACAATCGTCAGGGACCGTCTCGTGGCAATGATCGGTAAGAAGATGACGCTCGACCAGATCGAGGCCGCCAGGCCGACGATGGATTACGATCCGCTCTATGGCGCGGCTGGCGGCGCATGGACGACGGACATGTTCGTCGAAGCGGCTTACAAAAGCCTGACGAAGCGGTAAGGCACCGGAAACCCCGGCGATACAAGGTTATGGACCGGATCGACACGCTTTTCGACACGGCCGACGCGCGAGAGCGAAGCGTCCTGCCGGAGGAATTGAGGATTCTCTACGGCGGCGATCTGCGCTTTCCGGCGCATGACGGCCGGACTTATGTAGTGGGCAACTTCGTCGGCACGCTCGACGGAGTGGTCAGTTTCAAGATTCCCGGAAAGTCCGGCGGCGGCGAGATCAGCGGCTTCAACGTGGCGGATCGCTTCGTGATGGGGTTACTCCGGGCATCCGCCGACGCAGTGATGGTTGGCGCGGGTACCCTTCGGGAGGTTCCGTCGGAGCATCTGTGGGTGGCGGAACAGATGTATCCGGAGGCACGGGAGCAGTATGCGCAATATCGCCAGGGACTGCCTGACAAGACGGGGCCGCCGCTCAATGTGATTGTGAGCGGCAGCGGCGGCGTGGACTTGCAAAAGAGGGTGTTTCATGCGCGCGAGGTGAGAGCACTCATCGTTACTTCGCCGCGGGGTGCGGAGTTGCTCGCACGGAACGGCGTGGCAACGCTCACTTCGGCGGAAGTGAGGGTCGTCGAGACCGTGGAAGGTAAAATCGCCCCGGCTTCAATCCTGAAGCTTCTCCGCGATGAATTCGGGGTGAAGCTGCTGCTTCACGAAGGAGGTCCGGCTCTGTTCGGAGATTTTGTAGCTCACGGCTGCGTCGACGAACTCTTTCTAACCGTGGCTCCGCAGTTCGCGGGCCGGGACGGGGAACGGCAGCGCCCCGGGGTGGTGGCAGGCGTGGAGTTCCTGCCGCAAACAGCGCCCTGGCTGAAGCTCCTGAGCGTCAAACAGAGCGGGAACCATCTCTATCTTCGGTATGACAATTCGCGGAACCGCGCGCTATAGCGGAAGTAGCGCGCGGAAATAGCGCGCGGAAATAGTGCAAGGTCCCGCATTTGTCACCGCGCTCCCGGCAGCGTCCCCGCGGAAACCGGTTCTTTTGACTGGATCAGGCGCGGAGCGGCTTCACGCTCGTCCTCCGGCCGGCTCATCACGAACGCGGCCACCAGTCTCCCCTGACGCAACCACCACACGCTGAAACTGCTGCTCGACAAGTCTCCACGCTCCACGATTTCTTCCGCGCCCTCGGGGTCACCCCAGAACTCGTAGGAAAGATCGAAAACGTCGGAGAAGAAATAAGGGACGTGGATGAATGGCTCGCGTTTCCCCAACAGAGCCCCGGCGCAATGGCCGCCCTGCGAAACCGCGTTGTCCCAGTGCTCCGCGCGGCGCTGTTTGCCGAACAGCACGTCACGGTAACTTGCCACGTCGCCGGCCGCAAAGATATCGGGCTGCGCGGTTTCAAGGTATTCATTCACCACCACGCCATCCGCTAATTCAATTCCACTATTGAGCAGCGGCTCCGTGACCGGAGTCACCCCAATGCCCGCCACGACCATATCGCAAGCCAGAATCTCGCCGCTTTGCAGCACCGCCGATTTAACCGCGCCCGAGCCCTTCAGTTCCCGGAGACTGGCGTTTTTGGCGAACCGCACGCCCCGCTCCGCATAGTACTTTTCGAAGAACCGGGACATCGCCGGGCTGAAGAAGCGCTTCCAGATGCGGTCCTCGGGCATCGTCATGGTCGTTTCGATTCCTTTTTGCGCGAGGACCGAAGCCACTTCCATCGCAATGAACCCACCCCCGATTACAACGGCCTGTTTCGCGCTGCCGGCCTTCTCGCGAATCCGTTTCGAATCGTCCAGCGTGCGCAGATAGAAGACGCCGGCTGAATCGGCACCGGGGATGTCCAGTTTCCTCACCCGCGCGCCGGTCGCCACGACGAGCTTCCCGAATCCGATTTCCGCGCCGGAGCGCAGATGAATTGTCTTCCGCGCGGGGTCCACGCCATCCACCGCGCTGTTGAGCTGAACTTCGATTCCATGTTCGCGGTAGAAGTCTTCAGGGCTGATGAAAAGGCTAGCCTCCGTTTCTTTCCCGGCGAGGAAGCCCTTTGAGAGCGGTGGCCGCTCGTATGGGATCGCATCGTCGGCCGAAACGATGTGCAGTTCGCCTGGTTTGAGGCCGCTCTCAACCATCTGTTTGGCCGCGTACCCGGCGACCATGCCTCCGCCAAGGATCAAATATTTAGAAGTTTTCATTGGATGATTTCCTCTCTTTCTCCGGTTCCCGCACCTGCCTTAAGATACCAGCCACTCGCGGATATGGCGTTCCGCGCTTCGGGGGAATATCATCTGTATGTAGCGAAATCTGTTTCTGCAGGCACTCCGGCCTGTAGCAATCCGAGAGGAGAGCCCCGCCACATGCTTCGACTTTTGGCGATCGCCGTTCTACCCGTTCTGGCCGTGGCGAGGACCGCCGGGCCCGTCGCCTGGCAAAACGATCTGACGCCCATCGGCGCCGCGGACTGGAACTACGATTTCGCGGCGCACCTGCTGGAACGTGCCGGCTTTGGCGGGACGCCGCAGGAAATTCAGGCCGTCGCCGCGATGACTCCGGCGCAGGCGATTGCCCGTCTGGTCCGCTTCGAAGGCACCGGCACCGGACAGATGCCGCCGTTCGACGAATCCGGCATCCACGACCCGGGCCTTGAACCGTTTCCTCCCAGCCGCCCCGCCGTCACCGACATGGCGAAGGAGAAAGGCGAAGCCCTCGGCATTAAAGTCAAACCCGCGGGCAACCGCCGCCTTCAGCCGGTGGTGGATGAATTCTTTTACTGGCTGCGCGCGAGTGCTCTCGAAACCAATCGGGTGGCTTACTGGTGGGCCAACCGTATGCTGACCAGCCAGCGGCCTCTCCAGGAAAAGATGGCGCTGTTCTGGCATGGCCACTTCGCCTCCAACGAAGCCAAGGTCCGCGATTACCGCAAACTGCTCGCCCAGCTGGAGCTGTTCGAAAATCAGGGAACCGGCAATTTCAGGGATCTGACGGTGGCCGTGGCGAAGGACCCGGCCATGCTGTCGTTCCTTGACGCGGGCGTCAACGTCAAAGGCGCTTCGAACGAAAACTTCGCCCGGGAAATCATGGAGCTGTTCACCCTGGGGGTGGGCCACTACACCGAACAGGACATACGGGAAGCGGCGCGCGCGTTCACGGGCTGGAATTACGTGGACCTGAAATTCGTGGTCAATAAAGCTCAGCATGACGATGGCGAGAAAACGTTTCTGGGGAAGACCGGCCGCTTCGATGGCGTCGACATCATCGACATCATCATGCAGCAGCCCGCTACCGCCGACTTCATCGCCGGCGAGATCTATCGTTACTTCGTCCGCGAGAACCTCTCGCCGGAATTACAGAAGGAGCTCGGCTCGGTGCTGCGGCAGTCTCATTACGAGATCGACCCGCTGCTCGAAAAGATCTTCCTGTCGCGCGATTTCTACAGCCCCGCTTCGGTGGGCACCCAAATCGAGAGCCCGGTGGAGCTGGTGGTTGGCACGTACAGAAAACTGGGTTTGACCGCTATTCCGGGCGTTCCCGACTTCAACTCGGTCACTGGCGCGCTGGGACAACAACTATTCGCGCCTCCCACCGTGGCGGGCTGGGCCGGCGGCCAGAGCTGGATCACGCCGGGCCTCCTGCTGGAACGTGGTAATTTCGTCCGCGACATGCTGTTCCCCAGTATCGGCTTCCTGCCGCCGGACCGGTATACCGGAAGCGGGGAAATCCGCCGAGTGGCCGAAAAAATCCGCGATGGATACGACATTACCAGCGCGACCGAAGACGATACCAAAGTCGACACCGCGGAATCGAACAAAAATGCGGACCGGGACGAGGATTTCAACACGCGGTATGGCAGCTTTCGCGGCTCGCAACTGGCCATCGAACGGGTCAAGCCGATTCCGCGCGCTACGGCTCAAATCAATCTGTCCCGTATGATTCTGGACGCAAAGCTCCAGAACACCACGCAGGTCGTCGACTATCTGATTCACCGGTTCATGCGCGGGCCTCCGGGCGATGACGCGCGCCTGAAACTGGTTGCATTCCTGAATGGGGAACTGGGCACGGCAGACATCTCGGTGGCTCGGACATATCTGGAAGACCCGCTGCGGCTGACCCTGCATCTGCTGATGAGCCAGCCGGAATATCAGCTGGGTTGACCTGGATTGGGATAAACAAGGAACGCATCATGCAGAGAAATCGCTTTTCGTTTTCGAAGTCCAGCCGGCGGGAGTTGCTGCGCGCCGGGATGTACGGCATCGGAGTCGGGGCGGCCGCGCTTCCGCTGCCATTATTCGCGCAGGCCTCCGCCGCGCTCGCCGCGCAGGGCAAAGCGAACGGAAAAATTCTCGTTGTGCTGGAACTCTCCGGTGGCAATGACGGGCTCAACACGCTCGTGCCCTACGGAGACGACGCTTATTATCGCCGCAGGCCCAACATCGGCATCCCGCGGACCCAGCTGCGGACCATCGACAATCACTTCGGCTTCGGACGGGGCATGGCCGGCTTCGAGCGTCTCTACAAACAGGGCAAGCTGGCGGTGGTGCACGGCTGCGGATATCAAAACCCGTCCTTCTCTCACTTCACGTCCATGGCCTACTGGCAAACCGCGGCGCCCAACAGCGGCGAGCAGTATGGCTGGGTCGGCCGGCTTGCGGATACCATCAGGCCGGATGCACCGCCCAACTTTCTGGTGAACATTGGCTCGCGCCAGTCGCTCGCCGTGCGCAGCCGCGTGCACGTGCCAGTGGTTTTCGACGACCCCGCAAAGTTCACTCAGGAAAAATTCTACGAAGAGCGCGCGGTTCTCGACGCCGCTCCGGAGAGCGGGCCCGTGGACAATCCGTCGCGGCAATTCCTTCTCGACACGGCGCGGAGCGCGAAGAGTGCCTCGAAGCTGGTGCGGGAGGCATGGGCGAAATACCACTCTCCGGTAGACTACGGGATCACCGGTCTGGACCTGCCGAAGGTGGCTGCCCTCATCGACGCGGGCATGCCCACGCGCCTGTACTATACGTCGTATCGCAACAACGCGTTCGACACGCACGTCTTCCAGAACGACGTGCACCAGCGCCTGCTGACTTACTCGTCCGATGCGGTGTCGGCATTCCTGACCGATCTGGAGCGGATCGGCCGCGCGGACGACGTGGTGGTCATGATCTTCTCGGAATTCGGACGGCGCGTTCCGGAAAACGTCAACCTGGGCACGGACCACGGCACCGCCAACCTCATGTTCGTGGCGGGGAAACAGGTGAAAGGCGGCCAGTATGGCGAGATTCCCAGCCTCACGAAGCTGGACGCGGGCGACAACCTGATCTTCACCACCGACTTCCGCAGAGTCTACGCGACCATGGTTTCCGGCTGGATGGGACTCAGCGATACGCGCCAGTTGCTGAATGGCGACTTCGCGCCATTCGAAATGTTTTCCCGGCCGGCGTGATCGCGCCATGAGGCTGTCTTTATTACTTCTCCTTACTTTGCCGCCCGGCTTCCTGATCGGGCAGCAGCCTCAGAATGCCTGGAGCGGCTACGCGCACGACGCGCGGCATACCGCGGTTTCGACCGCAGCCGCGCAACCGCTGAGCCGCATCCACTGGTCAACCCCGGTCGATCTCAATCCAGGAGCGGTCAGCGGAGACCTGTACATTCACTACGGCTCGCCGGCCGTGACGGCGGCAAATACCGTGCTTATCCCGGTGAAGACCGGCGCGGCCGATGGGTTTGAGATCCAGGCACGCAGCGGGGCCACCGGGGATCTGCTCTACACCCTGTCGACCGATTACACGCTTCCGGCGCACAACTGGACGCCTTCTTACGGCCTCGTGTTGAGCACTCGCCTCGCGGGATCTCTTCCCGGACGCATTCCGGAGAACGTATTTGAAAGTACCGCCGCTCTCCGCGTTCGTCCGCCTGCCGCCAGGCTCACCGAACGCCTGTATTATCCAGGCGCGGGCGGCACCGTCTACTATCGCGATGACGTCGATTCACGGACGGGTCCGGCGGGCCAGATCGCGTTTTACGGGAACGCCCTGTATGCCGCCAGCCCGGCGGCGCTCAACGCCGGCGTGGAGATCTCGACGCCGATAACGGCCGATAGCTCCGGCAATATCTTCTTCGGCTTCACGGTCCAGGGAAGCAACCCGGCAGCTCTGGTAAGCGGGATCGCCCGGATCGCCAGCGACGGCACGGGCTCATGGGCCGCCGCGCAGGTGGCTCTGAACTGCGCGCCCGCCCTGAGTAACGATGAGACCACCCTTTACTTCGCGGTCTCAAACGGCGCCGAGTTCGGTTCCGGATCTCTGGTTGCCGTGAACAGCGCGACCCTCGCGACGCTCGCGCAGGTCGAATTGACGGACCCTCGCGGGGGACTCGCCACCGTTTCGTCCGACAGTTCCGCCTCGCCCATGGTTGGTCCCGATGGCGATGTTTATTACGGCGTGCTCGAAACCGCCTGCTGCGGTTCGCATAACGATCGCGGGTGGATGCTTCACTTCAACTCCACGCTCACGCAGACGAAAATTCCAGGGTCGTTCGGCTGGGACGATACGGCATCCGTCGTGGCTTCGAGCCTGGTGCCTTCTTACAAAGGCACGTCCTCTTATCTGATCCTCACTAAATACAACAACTACGTGGGGATTGGGACCGGTACGGGAGTGAATCAGTTGGCGGTGCTCGATCCGAATACGGCCATGCCGGATAAATACTCCACGGCCACGGTGATGAACGAAGTACTGACCATTGACGGCGTCACCCCTGACCCCAACGCCGGATTTCCCAACGCCGTGCGCGAGTGGTGCATCAACACCGCCGTGATCGATCCCTCCAGCAAGTCGGCGCTGGTGAACAGCGAGGATGGCGTTTTGTACCGATGGGATTTCACCACCAATAGGTTTATCGAAAGCCTGCGCCTGACGTCCGGCCGCGGGGAGGCGTACACGCCCACGCTGATCGGAGCGGACGGCACCGTGTATGCCATTAACGATGCCCTGCTGTTCGCCGCGGGGGCGAACTGAACTACTGGTCGGGCTTGTGCTCCGGCGGCCTGGACGGTTTGGGCGGTTTAACCGCCTCCACCCTGACGGCCAGCAGATTCAGCCGGGCGTCCCGCTCGGCGTCTACCGTGATGTTCTCGTCGGAATGAAAATCGGAAGCTTTGGCGGGCATCCCGTCGCGGATGAATTTCGTTCGGCGGGTGATGTACATGCGCATGGTCTGGCCGTCTTCAACCGTAATCATGAGATATTTTTTATCGGCCGATTTGAATGTTCCGGTAAAGGTCGCGACGGCATCCGTATTCGCTCCCTGCGCGTTCACGCCACCCTGCAGCGGCACCCGTTGCCTCGGGATGTATTGCACCAGCATCGATGCGAGAACCAGAGTCGCGGCGCCGATCATCCTGTCCGTATCTTAACGCAGGATGGAAGATCGTAACGCAGCGCGAGGACGTAACACTTTCTTTGCATCCCGCGTCATGAGTTTTTGCAGTAACCGGGGACCGGCGATGAATACGGATTTTCTTGAGTGGATGGACCGGCAGCAGGGCCGCCAGTACGACCTGCACGCGCGGCACGTGAATCCGGTTTTCGTGAAAATGCTGCGGACGATCGGTTTCGATAAGGGCTATGTCCGGGGCGAAGGGTCGTATTTATACGACGGGGACGGCAACCGCTACCTCGACCTTCTGACGGGCTGGGGCGTCTTCGCCCTGGGACGGAATCACCCGAAAGTGCGCTCCATCCTGGAGCAGGTCCTCTCGCGCGAACTGCCAAACCTGGTGCGCATGGATTGCTCCCTGCTGGCGGGGTTGGTGGCCGAGAAACTCACCACCCATGCCGGGGCGAAAGCCGGCACGGGCCTGAGCCGCGTTTTCTTCACCAACTCGGGCACGGAGAGCGTCGAAACGGCGATCAAGTTTTCCCGTTGCGCCACCGGGAAACAGAAAATCCTGTATTGCGACCACGCATTCCACGGCCTGACGGTCGGCTCGCTTTCGTTGAACGGCGCGGAATTTTTTCGGGAACGGTTCGGCGATCTGATGCCCGGCACCGAAGAAGTCGCATTCAACGATCTGGCATCGCTCGAACGCGCCCTGTTCCGCAGGGATGTGGCGGCGTTCATCCTCGAACCCGTGCAGGGCAAGAGCTGCCGTGTGGTGGCCGATGGCTACCTCGCGGAAGCGCGGAGACTTTGCCGCAAAGCGGGCGCACTGCTCGTGATGGATGAAGTGCAGAGCGGTCTCGGCCGCACCGGCAAGTGGTTCGCTTATCAGCACTGGCCGGAAGCGGAGCCGGATATCGTCTGCTTGGCCAAGGCGCTTTCCGGCGGTTATGTGCCGGTGGGCGCGGTGATTACAACGCCGAAGATCATGGATTCGGTGTTCGATTCGATGGAGCGTTGCGTGGTTCACTCGAACACCTTCGGACAGAACGACCTGGCGATGGCGTCCGCGCTGGCAACCCTCCATGTCATGGAAGAAGAGCATATGGTGGAGAATGCCGCAGCGCTCGGCCGGTATGCGATGGAAGCTCTCGCGGAAATCGGGCGGAGCTGTCCCTTCGTGGACGAAGTACGAGGCAAAGGGCTCATGTTCGGGATCGATTTCAAACGGCCCGAACGCTCGCTCAAATTGAAGGCGGCGTGGGATACGCTTCATACCCTGAATTTCGGGGTCTTCAGCCAGATGATCACGGTGCCTCTGCTGCGGGATCATCGTATCCTGACGCAGGTCGCCGGCTATCACACGGAAGTCATCAAATTCCTGCCGCCGCTCAATATCGCCAAAAGCGATCTCGACTGGTTCCTCACGGCGATGCGCGCGGTCCTTCAGGATATCCAGCAGGTGCCCGGCTCCGCGTGGACCACGATGGCCGCCATGGCCAAAGGCGCGGTGCGGGCGCAGATCTCGGCCTGAGCTCTCGTGCCGTAATAGACTTTCGTGCTGCAATAGAACGGTGCAAACGAACCCGCGCCCGGTCCGGATCTTCCTCGCCGCCATCCCCGTGGCGCTGGTCATCCGGCTCGCGATCGTTCCCTTCCTCTACACGGAATGGCTGGACCCGTTCGTCCTCGAACACTGGGCTTTCGGCAGAGTCGCGCGCTCCATCGCTTCGGGCCACGGCTTTGGCAGCCCTTTCGCCGACACGGGCGCATCGGCTCTGTTACCGCCCGTTTATGCCTACCTCCTGGCCGGGATTTTCAAGGTCTTCGGCATCTATACAAAGACCGCCATCGTCGCCGCCGCCTCTCTGAACAGCCTGATTTCGGCTTTCACCTGCATCCCGGTTTACTACCTCGCGCGCAAATGCTTCGGCGTCCGCGTCGCGCTCTGGTCCGCCTGGGGCTGGGCGCTTTCTCCCTACGGAATCTACTTCTCGGCGGACTGGCTCTGGTCCACCTGTCTTTTCACCCTGCTGCTGTTGCTGGTTTTTCTCGCCGCCCTCTATCTGGAAGAAAAAACCGGACTCCTGCCCTGGGCCGGCTGGGGTTTATTCTGTGGCGTTACCGCCCTGACCGAACCCGTAGTCCTCTCCGTGCTGCCCTTTCTCGGAGCGTGGACCTGTTACAGGCTGCACCTGCGCGGGCGGCGCTGGTTCCTGCCGGGCCTCATGGCTTTCCTTTGCTGCGTCGCCGTGCTCGCCCCCTGGACCGTCAGAAACTATGAGATCTTCCACCGGTTCGTCCCCATCCGCGACGGTTATGGCCTGGAACTCTATCTCGGCAACAGCGGCTATAGCCGTCACTGGGCCAATCGCAGCGTCCATCCAAACCATAACGATGCCGAACTCGCCGAATACGAAAACACCGGCGAAATCGCCTATATGGACCACAAGCGCCGGCAAGCCATGGACTACATCGCCGCCCATCCGGGCTGGTTCGTTTGGATGACCATGCGGCGCGCCGTCTACATGTGGACCGGCTACTGGAGCTTCGACCGCCAGTACCTGAGCGAAGAACCGATGGACCCGCCCAACGTCCTCGTAGCCACCATTCTGAGCGGGCTGGCCCTGGCCGGGCTCTGGGCTGCGTTCCGGGAGAAACGCGCCCTGGCCATTCGCTTCGCCGGGGTGCTGTTTTTCTTCCCGCTCGCCTATTACATCTCGCATCCCGAGGTCTATTATTTCCGCCCTCTCGACCCGCTGATTCTGGTTCTCGGCATGTATGCGATTGTCCGGTATCTCGAATCCCGCGGAGCCGCGCGTGCCTGATCCGGGTCGCCGGGCGGCTTTCCGCAACGCGGCCCTGCTGGTTTCGCTCACCATCCTCGCAATCGCGCTGCAGGGCTATCATCCCGGGCTCGAAGACGACGCCTATTATCTCGCCGCAATCCGGAAAGATCTCAATCCAGCCCTTTTCCCGCACGATTCGGACTTCTTCCAGCTCCAGTTCGAGGCCACTATCTTCGACAAACTGATTGCCTGGTCGATCCGGCTTACCCACCTGCCCGTAGCCTGGGCCATCCTGATCTGGCACTTCGCCGCAATTTTTCTGATTCTGTGGGCTTGCCACGCCATCGCGGCCCGATGCTTCCGCGAAACGCACGCGCGCTGGGCGGCCGTGGCCCTGGTTGCCGCGCTTCTCACCCTTCCCGTTTCCGGCACCGGTATTACGCTGGTCGATCAATACCTGCATCCGCGCGCCCTGGCCACGGCGGCGATTCTGTGGGCGCTCGTAGCCACTCTCGAAAGGCGTGCCCTGCTTGCGGGGTGTCTGCTCGCGCTCGCGGCGGCGATTCATGTCATCATGGCCAGTTTCGGTATTTCACTATGCCTGTTTCTGGCCTTTAAACGCCGGCGCAAATGGAGAGCCTCCGGTACGGTTGCGGCCCTGCTGCCACTCGGCTGGCTCTTCGAACCCTCGTCGCCAGCCTGGCGGCAGGCCGCGGCTACGCGCACGTTTTATTTTCTCTTGCGCTGGGAATGGTACGAATGGCTGGGAGTGGTGGCGCCGATCGGTCTGTTGTGGTGGTTCAGCCGGATCGGGCGGCGCAACGGCTCGCCCGCCACGGAGTTCCCCGCCATGGAGTTCCTCGCCCGAAGGCTGGCCTGGTTCGGCATTTTCCAGCTGTGCGTGGCTCTCGCGATCATGCTTCCTCCAGGCTTCGAGCGTCTGCGGCCCTTCGAGCCCATGCGCTACCTGCACCTGGTCTACCTGCTGATGATCCTGCTCGCCGGCGGCCTGGCCGGCCAATATATCCTGAAGCGGCATCTTTACCGCTGGGTGCTGCTGTTCGCCCCTCTGTGCTTCGGGATGGGATTTGCGCAGCGGGAGATGTTCCCCGCAACCGCGCATCTGGAGTTACCCGGCGTGCCTCAGCGGAACGCCTGGGTGAACGCGTTTCTCTGGGTGAAAAACAACGCTCCACGGGACAGCCTGTTCGCGCTCGATCCCGAATATATGGCGCTGCCGGGGGAGGATTTCCACGGTTTCCGGGCACTCGCCGAACGCAGCATGCTCGCCGACAACCTGAAAGATCCGGGCATGGTGGCGCGCGTCCCCCGTCTGGCCGGGCGCTGGCTGACGGAAGTCACGGCGCAGCGCGGCTGGAAGAACTTTCAGCCGGAGGATTTCGAACGGTTGAACACGCAGTTCGGAGTGGACTGGGTCGTGCTGGCGCAACCCGGAGTTGCCGGCATGAAATGCCCTTACCAAAACCGCGCGGTGCTGGTCTGCACTATTACCGGAGCGGCGACGGCACGACCGTGATCCCGGATTCCGTCACGAAGCATCCCGATGCGCGGTCTTCCTCCGCATCGAACCCGACCCGGCTGCCTA
>Ga0207933_1000549_pt1 | contig 35785 bp, 36 predicted proteins | sample NGESurdeep092012_4_FD_184488 | JGI IMG/M metagenome (GOLD analysis project Ga0207933, IMG submission 184488) | Arctic peat soil microbial communities from Barrow, Alaska - NGEE Surface sample F53-3 deep-092012 (SPAdes) | ecosystem: Environmental > Terrestrial > Soil > Wetlands > Peat ... | reverse complement strand
CGCAGCGACCAAATCTCGACCGCTCACTCGACGTCCGACAGAACTTGCTCTTTCATGCGGCTTATCACGGCGTGCCGCCGAAGGTCCGCGAGGAGCGCGCCATCGAGTTGCTTGATCAGTTCGGGCTCGCTGACCGCGCGAAAGACAAGGTCGACCGGCTGTCGGGCGGGCAGCTGCAGCGGGTGATGATTGCGCGTGCGCTGATGCACTCGCCGCCGGTGCTGTTTCTCGATGAGCCGGCGACCGGTCTCGATCCGGCCGCGCGGATTTACGTGTGGGACAGGATTCGCGACCTGAAGTCCGTCGGCGTCACGATCCTGTTGACGACGCACGACATGGACGAGGCGGCAGAGCTCGCAGACCGCGTCGGGATCGTCGACCACGGCAAGCTGCTCGCCCTCGACACACCGCTCGCGTTGACCAAGACGTTGATCGGTAGCGGAACGCTCGAAATCGTCGTTGAGCCAATCGCAGATCCGGCGGCGTTGGCTGCCGCGTTTGAAGGCCTGGCTGCTGTCGAGAAGGTCGAACGTGTCGATGCGGGTTCTGCGGCCTTGCGTGCTCGGCTGTATGTGACCGGAGAGCCGGCGCGCCTGGTTGCACCCGTGTCGGATCTCGTCACCCAGCACCAGGGCAGGCTCACTGAAGTGCGGCTTGGTGAGCCCAGCCTTGAAGATGTGTTCATTCACCTGACGGGACGTGCGTTGCGATGACCACAGCTGCTGTCGCTCTTCCGCGGATCGAGATCAGCGACCCGAGTCCCTGGCGCTCGTTCTTCAGCGTGTTGCGACGCGATATCACAGTGACCGGTCGCGAGTTGCCGATCTTCCTTGCTCAGGTGATTTTGCAGCCGCTGGGCTTGCTGTTCATCTTCGGCAAGGTTCTTGGCTCGATCGGTTTGACGACTCCGGGATACGCGCATCTGTTGTTTCCTGGCATCGTCGCGTTGACGGTGACGCTAACCGGCATCCAGAGCACCGCCTTGCCGCTGGTTCTCGAGTTCTCGTTCAGCCGCGAGATCGAAGACCGACTTCTTGCGCCGTTGCCGACGTGGGCGGTGGCGCTGGAGAAGATGCTGTTCGCGTCGATGCGCGCACTGCTTGCGGCGTTGGTGATGTTCCCCGTCGGCATCTGGGTGCTCGGCTCGATCCCTTGGCATGCAGGTGCAATCTGGCTTGTTGCCGTGGTGATGATTCTCGGCGCGCTCGCTGGCTCCGCGATTGGGCTCACGCTCGGCACGTTGGTGCCGCCGAACCGAATCCAGATCATGTTCGCGCTGATCCTGACGCCGATGCTGTTCACCGGCTGCAGCCAGTACCCGTGGCCGTCGCTCTCGCACCTTCGGTGGTTTCAGGTCGTCACCGCGTTCAACCCGATGACGTACGCGAGCGAGGGGATGCGCGCTGCGCTGACGCCGTCAGTGCATCACATGTACCCGTGGGTATGCGTGCTCGGGCTTGCTGTGTCGGTTGCGATATTCACCACGATCGGCATCCGCGGATTCCTGCGCCGCGCAATCGACTGAGAGTGTTGGTTCCAAACGGTCGTTCTTGCGACCGCCTAGAACCAACGCTCGGCCGGACGGGGGGGGCTAGCGTCTGCGGGAGAGGACGCCGACCAGGGTTGGTGCAGGCTCGACTTGACCGAACAGCGTTGCCTGCAGTGAGTGGTACAGGGCGCCTTTGCCAGCCCAGATGGTTGTTGCCGGCCGGCCAGCGACGTCCAGCTCGTGCCACCAGCTGCCGAAGTTGCGGTCGATGTAGTCGCCGTCGGCGAGTTGCCAGAACTGCTCGTACCAGTCGGCGTAGGAAGGATTATCCGTCGCGGCGTATAGATACCGAGCTGCGCCGATCGCCTCCGCCAACGGCCAGTGCAACCGCTGCTGCGCGACCGGATGTCCGGCCCAATCAACGGTGTACGCGAATCCGTGGTGCGTGAGATCCCACCCGTCGTCCACCGCCCGTTCGAAGAGGCGCTCGGCGGCTTCGAGCAGGTCGGGGGATGACGGATCGTCGATGGCTGCTAGCCGAAGCTGCAGCAGCAGCCGCGACCATTCGATCCCGTGCCCTGGCGTGGAGCCGTACGGCTTGAACTGATCGCCTGGGTTGTCGAGGTTGAAGTCGGGCAGCGGCGTCCAGTCGGCAGTGAAGTGCTCGGGAATTCGCCACTGAGACGACCGCGCGAACTCGATCATCCGCGAACTGATGGCCTGTGCCCGCGACAGGAAGATCGGATTCGAGGTCGCGCTGTAGGCACCGAGAAATGCTTCGACCGTGTGCATGTTGGCGTTCATGCCCCGGTAGTCGTCGCAGTGCTTCCAATGCCGGTCCCACGTGTCCATGCACAACTGGGGGCTCGGCTCGTACAGGTACCGGTCGAACATCGCACCGGCCTCGGCGATGAGATCGGCGCTGTCGAAACCGGCCTGCGACGCGGCCGACGCCGCTAGCAGCACGAACGCGTGGCCGTAGGTGTGTTTCGCGGAGTCTTCGATCGTCGTGCCGCCGGGTCGCAGAGACGCGAACCAGCCGCCGTCCTCGTCGTCGTGAAAGCCGACACGCAGGGCGTGCAACCCGTGCTCGACAAGGCGAGCTGAACCCGGATGCCCGAGTAGGTGGCCGAGGGAGTATCCGTACGTCATGCGAGCCGTCAGGAACAAGGGCTTGGGCGCGCCCATCGGCTCACCCAGCGAACTCAACTCGTCGAACCCGCCGTGGCGGAAGTCCGCGGACCGTTCGTAGAACGTGAGCAGGCTGGCGGCCTGCGACTTCAGCCACGCGGTGTGTTCGTCGGTGCCGAAGGCGAACGTCACGGTGCGATGACTGCCTTGATGCAGCTCGAGTCGTGGGCGACCGCCTCGATGGCGCGACCGTAGTCGGGCAGACCGAAGCGGTGCGTCACGAGTCCGTCAACTGAGACCCGGCCGCTGCCCAGGAGGGTGATCGCCCGATCGAAGCTGAACCCCTGGGAGAACGAGCCCTTGATGACGAGCTCGCGGCGAAAGACGTCGTAGGGACTCACGACGAGTTCCGCCGCTTCTTCGGTCATGCCGTACACGAAGAGGGTTCCGCCGATACCGAGCAGCGACAGACAGTCGTGCAGAACCTCGACCGATCCCGTTGCATCGACGACGACATCAAATCCGTCGGGTGCGAGCGCATGAAGCTGCTTTCGCCAGCCTTCGTCGTCGTCCCGCTTGATCAGGACAGTTTCGTCGGCACCCTGCGCAGCCGCGAGTTCGAGCTTGAAAGGCGTTCGAGCAGCAACCGTGACCCGGCCCGCACCTGACTGTCGCAGCAGCTGCGACAAGATCAGGCCGGTCGGCCCTGAGCCGACGACCAGCACGTCACTGCCGGGCCGCAGCCCCAAGACATCGAGGCCGTGCACCACGCATGCGGTCGGCTCGACCAGCACGGCAACATTCGCACCGAGCGCGTCGGCGTTGTGACACTTGGCCGCCGGCGCAATGACGTACTCGGCAAAGCCGCCGGGGTCGGTCAAGCCAAGAGCGCGCATCGTCGCGCAGAACTGGGGCCGCGCGCGGCGGCACTGGGTGCACACGCCGCACGACACCATGTTGTCGAGCGCGATGAGTTCACCGTCGACTCGGCCTACCACTCCGTCGCCCACGCCGTCGATCACGCCGACGATCTCGTGGCCAGGTGTGAGCGGATACGTCGGTCCGAACTCGCCGGCGTGCAAGTGCACATCGGTGCCGCACACGCCGCTGGCGACGACCTTCAGTCGGACCTGACCTGGGCCGGGCGTCGGATCGGGCACATCGGTATAGCGCCACTCGATCGGCTTCTCATAGACGATTGCTTTCATAACGCTCCTTGGGAGACCCGGACACGAGTCTTGAGTGCTTCGCCTTCGTGAGCTCGGCGCAGTGCTTCAGCGGTTTCGCTCAACGGCAACGCGTCTTCGTGCAAAAGTTCAGCGGGGATTCGACCAGACGCCAGCAGCCGTGCCGCGCGTCCGAAGGTATGCCGCACAGAGTTAACGCCCAGCACCGTGAGCTCACGCGCCACGATGTCGAAGGGTTCGAAGGGGAACGAGTTGCCCGGCCCGCTGACGCCGAGCAACGCAATCCGGGCGGTACGGCGAGCGAACGCGAACGCGTCGCGCACCGCCGCCGGATTGCCGGTCGCGTCGACGATTACCGCCCAGTTCGGCGCTGCCAGCTCGGCAGCAGTGGCGCCGATGCGAGTGGCGCCAAATTTCGGTGCGAACGCAAGCCGGGCTGGGTTGCGATCGACGACGTCGACTGTCGCGCCCGCCATCGAGAGCAGCGACGTCAGTAGCAGGCCGATCGGACCTGATCCGAGCACGAGAGTGTCGGCGCCGAGTACCGGGCCGAGCCGGTCGAGGGCGTGCAGCACGCACGACAGTGGCTCGACGAGGCTGGCCAACTCCAGACTCAGCCCTGGTGGAAGCGGTTCGCAGCGGGCGCCGTTGACCGCTACATACTCGGCAAGTGCGCCCGGCGCTGTGGTGCCAAGGCCGCCGCCGTTGGTGCACATGTTGGTCCAGCCCGATCGGCACATCTCGCACGCGTCGCAGTAGTCCATCGGATCGACGGCGACCAGCGTCCCGACTTCGAGTCCGCGAACTGCTGCTCCGACTGCGGTCACGGTGCCGGCGAACTCGTGACCTGGGATCACTGGATAACGCACGACGCCATAGTCGCCGTCCAGCACATGGACATCGGTGCCGCAGATGCCGCACGTGTCGACCTGCACGATCACCTCGTGATCACGCGGCACCGGCGACGGTACGTCGGTGATGACGAGCACGCCGGGCTCGGTGACGACGGCGGCCTTCACGGCGACACCTCCTCGCTCCAGAACGCGGACAGCACCTGATCCGCCGCTCCCACCTCGAGGTTCGCGATCTCGGACGCGGCTCTTCGGGGATCGCGGTCACCGTAGACGAGGGCGCCGGGGATCACGCCGTCGGCACCCGCGGCAGCCAGCATGGGCGCGGTGTGTTTGCGGATCCCGCCGTCGACGATGATCGACGGCCCGACGCCGGCCAGCTCGCGAGCGGCGATCAGTGCGGCGATGCGATCGGTGGTCGCGGGATCGAGATCGCGACCTTTCACACCGATCGGCGTGCCAAGCAGCAGAACACGAGAGAGGACGTCGAGGAAGGGCACCGCGACATCGATCGGTTCGTGCACCTCCACTCCGAGCCCAGGGTCGCAGCCACGCTCGCGGATGCGCGCGAGCACCTCGCCTACATCCGGGCAGGGTCCGGACTGAACGGTGATCGTGTCGGCGCCGGCTTCAGCGAAGCGATCGATCCAGCGGTACGGGTCGTCGACATTGAGGTGGACGTCGATCGTCTTCGACGTGGTCTGCCGGAGCGCTGCCACGACATCGGGGCCGAATAGCAGGTGGTCGGCGTTGTGCCCGTCAAAGACGTCGATGTGGAAGCCCTCGACGACGTCTTCGACCTGGCGCACCGCGTCGCGCAGCGCGAGCAGGTCGGCGGACCACAGCGAGACGAACGCCAGCACGCCGCCGCCCTTCTGCTCGAACGCACGCGGTTCGATTCGAGTTGGCTCGGCTAGGTATACAAACGAGCCGAAACGAAAGTAGCCTGTCCGCCGTGGCGACGGTAGGGGTAGACATCGGCGGTTCCAAGATCGCCGCCGTCTGGCTGACCGAATCAGGGGCGATCGGCGGCGAGGTGTGGCACCCGCACGACAGGTCGCCGGGTGACCAGGTCGACGTGGTCGGGCTGGTTGCCGCCGCCGTCACCGAGCTCAGCGGCTCTTCGCCGGAGCCGATCGACTGCGTCGGCGTGTCGATTGCAGCGTGGCTCAGCGCCGACCGCCTCAGGGTTTTGCTGGCTGCCAACCTCGGGGTGAGCGATGCGCGGTTGGGACAATTGCTGACAGAACGCCTCGGCGTCCCCGTGTTCCTGCACAACGACGGAGACGCGACCGCCTACGCCGAGTACCTCCGCGGCGCCGGGCAGGGCGCCCGAACGCTGGTCGCCATCGCGCTTGGTACCGGCGTCGGCGGTGGAGTGGTGATCAACGGGCAAGTGCTGGTCGGTTCCGGTGGTCTCGGCGGCGAGCTCGGTCATCTGCAGGTGGAGTCCGAGGGCCCGCGGTGCACTTGCGGCGGCACCGGATGTCTCGAGCTCTACGCCAGCGGACGGGCAGTAGCCGAAGCCGCAGAAGGCCGGTTCGGAAGCACGACGTCGATCACGGCGGCCGACGTCGTGACGGCCGCGCGCGCCAACGATGGCGCAGCCATCAACATCCTCGCGGCCGCAGGTCGGGCCGTCGGTCGTGCAGTCGGTCGGATTGCTGCTGTCGTCGACCCAGATCTCGTCGTGCTGTCGGGCAGCCTTGCCGAATCGGCCGGCGATCTCATCATCGAACCCGCAGCGGCTGAGCTGCGCCGGTGCTGGCCGTTGGCGGCAGTCAGCGATCCGGTCCCGATCCGGCTCGGGTCGTGTGGGCGCGCCGCCGCCGCTCTCGGAGCGGCAGAGATGGCCCGAGCTGCCCTCGAATCGCAGGCCCTCCATGGCTAACGGCGAGCCGGTGTTGCGCGGAGATTCGCTACTTCGCCTCGGCGTGATCGGGTGCGGGCGCATCGCGCAGGTCGCGCACCTGCCCGCGATCGCGAAAGAACCAAGCGTGCAGCTCGTCGGGGTCAGCGATCCGAGCTCGGTGCTGGCAAGAGCGGTGGGCGCGCGCTACGGGGTGCCCGGTTATACCGACACTGCCGAGCTGCTGCGCGAAGACCTCGATGCGGTGCTCATCGCCGTCCCCGATCGCTTTCATGAAAGCGTCGGCGCGCAGGCGCTCGAGGCTGGCCTCCACGTGCTGATCGAGAAGCCGGCGGCGCTCGACAGTGCGCAAGCGATCGAGCTCACGAAGTTGGCCGCCGAGCGCGGCCGCAAGCTGCAAGTAGGCGCGATGCGACGCCACGACCCTGCTTTGCGCGACGCCCAACAGGCCGTGGCAGATATCGGGCCGATCTTGTCGGCGTCGTTCTGGTACCGGCTGCCTTCGGTGTTGCGCGGCAGCACGGAGGCGGCGCTCTTCCCGCCTGTCGCCGTCGATGAAACGGTTCGCTCGACCGAGGCCGAACACAAGGCGGACCGCGAGACCTATCTCCTGCGCACCCACGGCGCGCATGTCTTTGACTCCGTTCGCTACCTGCTCGGCGATGCGACCGCGCTGCGCGCCGAACTTGTCCGCAATGGCGCTGACCTGCACTGGCAGGGATCGATCGCGACCGTGTCTACCGCGGCAGCCGCATTCTCGATTACCGCGAACGTGCACTCTGAATACGCCGAGGGCGTCGAGATATTCGGTGCGCAGGGACATATCCGGATTCGTTCGTACTTCCCCTTCTACCGACGAGCCAGCAGCGTGCGGATCTTCGATGAACGAAGCCTCCAATGGCGCGGAACTGACTACGGCGCGGTCGATCCGTATCAGCGGCAGCTCGCCGCGTTCGCTGCCGCCATTGCCCAGGATGGCGCCACTGATCCTTGTGGTGCCGACGGCGTCGCGGCGTTGCAGCTCATCGAGGCAACCGCGCGCAGCGTCGCGAATGACGGCGTGCGAGTGGCGCTGTGACGGGGTCCGTGCAGTTCAGCCGTGCTGCGGGGCAGCTTGGCATCTTCGCGCGCACCTTCATGCGTGACAGCCCTGCTGCAGTGGCACGCGCGGTTGCCGACGCCGGCTTCGATCTCGTGCAGCTCAACTTGAACAGCTTCGGGCTGCCGACAATTCCTGACCAGGACGTGCTCGCCCGCACCGACTTCTCGGCGGTTCGCAACTCGTTCGCCGAGCAGGGGATCACGATCTGGGGTGTCTCTGTTACCTACAACACGATTCATCCGGACGCCGGGGTGCGGCGCCGTCTCACCGAAGCCGCGTGTCAGTTGATTGCTCGCGTGCCAGAACTCGGTGCGCAGTTCGCGACGTTGTGCACCGGAACGCGCGACGCCGGCAACATGTGGCGAGCGCACCCGGAAAACGGCGGCAGCTCTGCGCTGCGCGATCTGCGAACCACGATCGATCGACTTCTCGAGGCGGCGACGGCCGCCGGCGTGCGGCTCGGCGTCGAGCCCGAACCCGCGAACGTGATCTGTGATGCTCGCACAGCAGCAAGTCTGTTGCGCGATCTCGGGCCGGACGCCGAACACGTCGCGATCGTGCTCGACCCAGCCAACCTGATCGACGCGGCGGCGGCCGCATCGCAACGGTTTGTTCTGACCGACGCGTTCGAAACGCTTGCCGGGAGCATTGCCTGCCTGCATGCGAAAGACGTCGTGGAATCGGGCTTTGCGGCCGCGGGCACCGGCTTGCTCGACTACGACCTCATTTTTGAACTACGTAGCCAGTTGCCGACGGCGGTGCCGGTCGTCGTCCAAGATGTGGCCGAGCATGACGCACGCCGGGTGCGCGACATGCTGACCGATCAGTTCAGCCGCCATCCTGTTCCAAGTGATGCCGCATGACGAGTGGCTCGTACGGAGAAAGCGCGGGTGACGCGCACCTCGCGTATGCGGCGGCCGCGCACTACCGCCTGGTCAGCACGGGAACTGGGCCGCCGCTTCTGCAGCTCCACGGTCTAGGCGGAACCTGCGACCAGCTCGCCCGCTATTCAACGAGTCTCGAGGTCGGCTCGCTGCTGGCTCCGGACCTGCGTGCCCACGGCGAGACCATGCTCGTTGGCGGACCAGACGCGTTTCACTTCAACGGTCTTGCCGACGACGTGGTTGCGTTGCTCGACCGGCTGAAGTACCCGCGCACTGCCGTCGTCGGGGTCTCGATGGGCGCGGGAGTCGCGGCCAATCTCGCACTTCGGTACCCGGAAAGGGTCAGCGCGCTGCTGCTGATCCGGCCAGCGTGGACCGATGAGCCGAGTCCTGTTCATCTCTCGGCGTTGAGCCACGCCGGTGACCTCCTGCAGCGCATGGGCAGGGTGGTTGGTGCGCGCGTCTTTGCCGACTCGCCCGACTACAGGCACGTCCTTGGGGCATCAGCAGCGGCGGCGGTCAGTCTGCTTGAGCAGTTCCGCGACCCGAAGGCTGCACAGCGCGCGGTCCGGCTTGTGCAGATGCCCCTCTCGAATCCTTTCAAGCGGCTCGCAGACCTCGGCGCACTCGACGTCCCGGCTACCGTCGTCGCGGCACCAGCTGATCCGCTGCATCCGGTCGAAGTCGCGGAGGCGTGGGCAGCTCACATCCCTGGCGCCGGGTGGTTCCAGACCGCGTCGCGTGATGGTGATCCGGCTGCGTATCACCGCGACCTCACCGCATCGGTGGAACGATTTGTCGCATCGCTCGTACCAGCAGGAGGGCCGCAACGTGGCTGACATTGGTGAGGGCTACAGCGCGACGACCACCGAAGTAGCCGTTGATGCGCCGTCGTCGATGCACAACGCGTTCAGCGAGGAGCGGCGCGCCAAGATCCTGGAAGTTGTCACGTCGCGCGGCAGGATTCGCACTTCCGAACTCGCGGAGCTGCTCGGCGTCGCCGAACCAACCGTGCGGCGCGACGTGGCCGATCTCGATCGGCAACGTCTGCTGCGACGCACGCACGGCGGCGTGCTCGCGCTGCGTCCGGCGTACGAGCCGGAGTTGGCTGCCCGCGCGCAGCTGAACGTGCCTGGGAAGCGGGCGATCGCTGATGCTTGCCTGAGTCTCATCGACGACCGCGACTCCATTTTCTTGGACAGTGGCACCAGCATCGAGATGATTGCGGAGGCGCTGCGACGAGCCTTGACGGAGGCACCGCCGGGCAGCGTGGTGCGGCCGGCGCATGTGACTGTGCTGACGAACGCGATCAGGATCGCGTCGCTGCTCAGTGACGTGCCCACTGTTCGGCACACGGTTCTCGGAGGCCAGTTCCGGTCACTCGGTGGCTGCATGGTCGGTCCGCTTGCGCTGGAGAACCTCCAACAATTCACGGTCAACACCGCATTCGTCGGTGTTACGGGCTTGTCCGACAACGGCTTCAGCGTGTCCGACCTAGGCGACGCGCAGTTGAAGGAAGCGATCATGGACCGCGCTCGGCGGGTGATCGTTCCGATGGACTCAAGCAAGATCGGCGCGGACGACTTCCGCAAGGTCTGCGACCTCGATCGCGTGCACACGGTGGTGACGGATCGAGCTGATCCTTGGCTACGTGCGCAGTGCGACCTGCACGGCGTCGAAGTGATCGTTGCGCCGCCGTGATCGTCCCGGTCGCCATGATCATGTCTCCGCAAGAAGCATCCCTTTCTACTCACCAGGTTGGAGCACTGTGATTCAGGACTTGTTCGTGCCGAGCGTGACGCCTTTCAACGACGACGGCACGATCCACGTCGACGCGCTCATCGCCCACTGCGATTGGCTGCTGACCAGTGGCGCGTCGGGCTTGATGCTTTTCGGTACGACCGGAGAAGGCTCGTCGCTCAGCGTTGCGGAGAAGGTCACGACTGCGAAGGCGGTCGTCGCGGCGTTTCCAGACGTGCCGGTTATCGCCTCGGTCATGGAGAACGCGCTGCCGGACATTCTCGACGCGGTTCGTGCCTTCAATGAACTGCCGCTGGCGGCGACGCTTGTCCTTCCTCCCTCGTACCTTCGGGAGACTCAGACCGACGGCATGCGAGCGTTGTTCGAGCTCATCGTCTCGGTCTGTGAGCACCCGCTCATCGCGTACCACATTCCAGGGCTCGCGCCCCCCGTCGCGCCGTCGATCGTCGTGGACCTCCCGCTGTGGGGCGCGAAGGACAGTGGCGGTGACATCACGTACACCGACCAGGTTCTGGCTGGGGGAAAGCCGGTGATGGTTGGCGCCGAACCGCTCCTGCTCGCGTCGATGCAACACGGCGCGTCGGGCGGGATCTGCGGTGTCGGAAACGTCGCCCCCTCCCTGATAGCTGAGGTCTGCCGCGCCGCCCGCGAGGACCGGATCGACGATGCTCAGCGGGTGCTCGACGTCGTCGTGCGGTTGCAACGCGCGATCATCGAAGCCGCACCCGACATGGAGTGGATCGCCGCCTTCAAGTCGATCGCCGGATCGCTGCACGGCTCCGACCTCGGAGCTGTGCGGCTACCGCTCAAGAGTCGGCGCAACTATCTGACTCCCGCTGTGCAGGAGGCGCTGAGCGAGGCGGCGAACGTCGGGGTACACCAAGAGTCTTGACATCTGGTCACCTGGAGACTTAGCTGTGGCGTCTTAGTGACCTCAACGCCTGCAGGAGTTGGCCTCGTGGGAAGCGTCCCGATCGATCGCCCCGGCAAGATCATCGCTGCCGGTCTGAACTATCGCGATCACGCGGGCGAGGCGACTGTCGCAGCGCCGACGTCGCCGATCCTGTTCGCGAAGTGGGGAACCTGCCTGATCGGCCCGGACGAACCGATCGTGATTCCCGCGGGTATCGAGGAAGTCGATTGGGAAGCGGAACTTGCTGTCGTCATCAGCCGGACGGCGAGGGGCGTCGGCATCGATGACGCGCTCGACTTCGTCGCGGGCTACGCCTGCATGAACGACGTCAGCGCCAGGAAGGCGCAGCGCGACGACGGCCAATGGACGCGGGCGAAGTCGTTCGACACATTCGGCCCGGTCGGGCCGCGGCTTGTCCCGGCCAGTGAGATCCCTGACCCGCAAGTGCTCGGCATTCGTGCACGGGTCAACGGCGAGCTCATGCAGGACAGCAACACGAGCGCGATGATCTTCTCCGTCGCGTACCTGATTTCCTACATCAGCGCCGGCATCACGCTCGAGCCAGGAGATCTCATCACCACCGGGACGCCGAGTGGAGTCGGTGCGTTCCGGCCGACGCCGATCTTCTTGCATCCCGGCGACCGCGTCGACATTGAGATCGACGGCATCGGGACTCTCAGCAACCCAGTGACCGGCGCTTGACCGGTGCGCAGCGACGACGTCACGAAAGGTAACGGCGCCGCCGCTGCACGCGCGATGTTGCGCGCGACCGGATTTGTCGACGCCGATTTCAGCCGGCCGCAGATCGCAGTCGCGAATTCATGGAACGAAGTCACCCCATGCAACATGCCCCTGCGATCGCTCGCGACCGATGCCAAAGGGGGCGTTCGATCCGCCGGCGGAGTGCCGATCGAGTTCTGCACGATCGCGGTGTCCGATGTCGTTGCCATGGGACACGAGGGGATGCGCGCCTCACTGGTGAGCCGGGAGGTTATCGCCGACTCGGTCGAGGCGATGGTGCACGCGGAACGCTTCGACGGCATGGTGACGCTCGCCGGGTGCGACAAGTCGCTGCCCGCGATGATGATGGCCGCGGTCCGGACGAACATCCCCACCGTCTTCTGCTACGGCGGCACCGCCATGCCCGGCTGCATAGACGGTGTGCGGGTCGACATCAAGGACGTCTTCGAAGCAGTCGGTGCGGTGGCCACCGGACGACGGACCGCAGCCGACCTCGATGCGCTCGAACGGGAGGCATTCCCGACTATCGGGTCGTGCGCCGGTCTCTATACGGCGAACACGATGTCGTGCTTCGGTGAAGCGGTCGGACTGGCGCTGCCAGGGTCGGCAGCGGTACCGGCGATCGATCCACGACGAGCCGAGTTTGCCCGACGCAGCGGTGAGGCAGCGGTCGCACTGGTCGCGGCCGGCATCCGGCCTCGCGACATCGTCACTCGCAACGCACTCGAGAACGCGATGACCGTCACCATGGCGTTGGGTGGCTCGACGAACGCGGTGCTCCATTTGCTCGCGATCGCGTGGGAAGCCGAGCTGGAGTTCGATCTCGACGACATCGATGCGATCGGACGACGTACCCCGCACATCGTCGACACCCGCCCGCATGGCGAGCACTTCATGACGGACATCGACGCAGCCGGCGGCGTACCCGCGGTGATGCTGGCACTTGCCGATGCCGACTTGCTCCATCTCGATGAACTCACGGTCACTGGCCGGACCATCGGGGACAACCTCGAAGCCTTCAAGCGTGAGTTCGTCGCGAACCCAGAGACCGCAGCGACGATCGCGTCGGTTGATCACCCTCTGCACCCAAGCGGCGGCACCGTGGTGCTGCGCGGTCGTCTCGCGCCGGACGGCGCGGTGGTCAAGGTTGCGGGGACCGAACTCACGGCGTTTCGCGGCCCAGCGCGTGTATTCGACAGCGAGCAGGACGTGCTCGAATACGTGCTCGGTGGCCGATTGAGCGCAGGCGAGGTCGTGGTGTTGCGCTACGAAGGTCCGGCCGGCGGCCCAGGCATGCGCGAGATGCTCGCGGCAACGGCCGCGATTGCCGGAACAGGTCTCGGCAGTGAGGTGGCCCTTGTCACCGACGGTCGGTTCTCCGGTGCCACTCAGGGATTTTGCATTGGCCACGTCGCGCCCGAGGCGGCCGTCGGCGGCCCACTTGGCGTCGTCCACGACGGCGACATCGTCATCATCGACGTCGACGCCCGGCTGCTCGACATCGACGTCGACGACGCCGAGCTGGCGCGGCGGCGAGCGGGCTGGAAACGGCCGTTACCTCGCTACACACGCGGCGTCCTTGCGAAGTACGCGGCCGCAGTGTCCGGTGCAGATCGCGGTGCCGTCACCGGCGCGAACCTCTGAGCACCAACTGCCGCAATGACGAACAGGAGAATCCCGTGACGCCCGCAAAGGTAAGTGGCTCTCGACGCGCAGTCGTGACCGGCGCTGCGTCGGGTATCGGCCGCGCGGTTGCTCTGTGCTTCGCACAGGCCGGCTATGAACTGGTACTTGTCGACCGCGACGCTGCCGGACTTGCCGACGTTGCTGCCGAAGTCGGCAGCTCAGTCTCGACGGTCGTTGCCGACTTCTCCGATCCCGAGGCAGCGGCCGCAACGGTCGGCGCGGCGAGTGGTGACAGGCCGTTCGACGTCCTCGTCAATTGCGCGGGCCTTGGGTTCGCTGCAACTGCACCCGACACCACTGCTGAGCAGTGGGATCTGACGCTCTCGGTCAACCTGTCGGGCACGTTCTATATGTGCCGAATGGTGTTGCCGGGCATGTTGGCCGCTGGTCATGGCGTCATCGTCAACATTGCCTCGGCCGGCGCAGTTGTCGGGTTGCGCAACAGGGTCGCCTATTGCGCGTCGAAGGCTGGTGTGGTCGGACTTACGCGGGCGCTCGCCGCCGACCACGCGGGCCAGGGTATTCGGGTCAACGCGATTTGCCCTGGGACTGTCGACAGTCCTTGGATCGGCAAGATTCTCGCGGGCAACCCCGACCCGGCGGCGACCCGGCACATGATGGAACAGCGCCAACTCGACGGCCGTATGGGCACGCCCGAAGAGGTCGCCGAATGGATCGCGTTTGTCGCCGACGACACCGGCAGGTTCATGAACGGTGCGTCGCTGATCATTGACGGAGGGCTGACCGCTGTCTAGCCGTCCCGCTGAAGGTAGATCTGCAGAACGTCGGCCAGCAGAGCGGCGGCCAGCAGCGGCCGTCGAGCTGTTCGCCGATCCGGCCCGTGCGCCGCGTCGCCGAGCGGCGGAAGACGCGATGACCAGGCTGAAATCGATGATCCTGGACGGCGAGCTGAAGCCCTTCGATCGACTACCCGGCGAGAAGGATCTTGCGGCGGCGCTAGGAGTAAGCCGGCCGACCGCGCGAGAAGCGGTTCAGGCGCTCGTGGCGTTGAACATTCTCGACGTGCGCCACGGCGACGGTACGTATGTGACCTCGCTGGAGCCGCGACTGCTGGCCGCACCAATGGACTTCCTGCTGAGCCTCGATCACGGGAGTCAACTGGTCCTGACGGAGTCGCGGCGGGTGTTGGAGTCGGGGATCGCAGGGCTTGCTGCAGAGCGCGCCGCCCCCGCTGATCTAGCAAGTTTGCGCACGATCGCTGACCTGTACCGGGCGAGCGTCGGTGATGTCGACGCGTGCATCGCGCTCGATCAACGGTTTCACGATGAAGTGACGCGGATCGCCGCGAACCCGATCCTTGCCAGCATGCTGTCGACGCTGGCGATGCTCACGCAACGCAGTCGGCAGCACACTGCGCGAAGTCTGGCGGTCCGCAAGCGCAGCGACGTCGATCATCGCGAGATCCTCGACGCCATTGCCAAGAAAGATTCAGTCGGTGCGTCAGCGGCGATGTCGGCGCACGTGAGTCATGTCGCCAAACGTCCTCGCTAGCGCGTGCGGCGTTCTAGTCCGTGCCGCTGATCCAACGCCGCGGATTGTGCACGGTGATCGTGTCGATCAACTCGTCGCTCACCCCGTAGGCGCGCAACGCCGGCAGGATCACTTCCGAGACGAAGGCGAGTACGCGGGGGTTGGCTTCCAGGTGACGTCGCTGGTCGTCGTCGGTCAACAGCCCGGCCCAGATCGGGTCGTCGTGGCCGACCAGAATGCGGCCGTCGTACCCGGCGTCGATCAACGCGACGATCATCTTCACCCGGTCATCAACGGACTGGCCGCCGTACTCGGGCAGCGCGCCGTTGGGCAGCCGGTCCATGGCGATGTAGTAGCCGCGCGCGGCCAGGCCACTCAGGTAGTCGAACTCTGTGCTGTCGTCGGAGTGCCCGATCGCCACCCGCGACGGGTCGACGCCAGCTTCCTCGAGGATCGCTGCCTGCGCTTCACCGGTGCGAAACGCAGCGGCCGTATGGGTAATGATCGGCGCACCAGTTACGACGCAGGCTCGTGCCGCCGCCCGAAGGATCTGTTCGCCAAATCCCTCGACGCGCTCGTCGTGTGCGACCTTGATCACGGTGGCCCGAATCGTGGTGCCGTCAATGCCTTCTTGCAGGTCGGTGAGAAAGAAGTCGGTCAGTTGTTCGACGCTGCGCGCGCGCAGCGTCGCGGAGGGATCGACCCAAAGGCCCGTGCACGCCAAGATCGTGACGCCGGATTCTGCAGAGACATCCGCGAGCAGCTGCGCGTCGCGACCGAGGTCGAATGTCGTGCAGTCGACGATCGTCGTGACACCTGCGGTCTTCGCGCTGCGCAGCGCGTCGACGCCGCGTTTCTTGAGGGCGTCGCGACCGCCGTACAGCGCCGGCCAGCTGTGCACGATTCCTGGCGAGCATGCGACAACGTGCTCGTGTGCGAGCACGAATCCGAGGTCCGATGCGGCGACCGGTCCAAGCACACTTTGCACGTCGGTCATGGGAGGAATTCCCCTCGCGTTACTGTCGACAGGGCACGAAAATCTCGCATATGATATCTCACCTGTTGGCTCTCCGGTGCACGTGAAGCGAGGACACATAGTGGCCGCACAGGCGTCGCCCGGGGTGTCTGTCAAACCTGGCCCGACTGTCTCGATCGACGCCCTTAGCCGCCTGTGCTCCGATGCGTTCGTCAGTGCGGGCATGTCGGCTGACGACGCAGCCATCGGCGCCCACGTGCTCAGCATGACCGATGGGTGGGGCGTGTTCACTCATGGCAGCAAGGCGTTGCGCGGCTATGTGCGCCGGTTGTATGCCGGCGGCCTCAATCCGCACGGCAGCCCGAGGATTGCCGCCGAAGGTGGCGCATGGGCAGTCGTCGACGGCGACTCGTCCCTGGGCATGGTGACGTCGTCGTTTGCGATGAAGACCGCCATCGAAAAGGCGCGGTCAAGCGGGATCGGCTACGTCGGCGTCCGCAACAGTTGTCACTTCGGTGCCGCCGGATACTACGCGTGGCTTGCGGCGGATGCCGGTTTCATCGGCATGAGCATGGCTAACGACATTCCGTCGGTTGCCGCGCCCGGTTCGCGCGGGGCGATCACCGGTAGCAATCCCCTCGCCTATGCGGTTCCCGCTGGCCGTTATCAGCCGATGTTGCTCGACATGTCGGTCGCGACGGTCGCCGGCGGCAAGGTGTACGCAGCTCGCGAGCGCGGCGAGTCGATCCCGTCGACGTGGTTGATCGGCCCGAATGGATTGCCGACCGATGATGCCACCAGCTATCCGGAGTCGGCCACACTCTCACCCGCGGCCGGCCACAAGGGTTACGGCATTGCTTTGCTCATCGAGACCCTCGCGGGCCTCTTGAGTGGCGCTGCAAGCAGGTGGGGCATTCGCAGTTGGCTGGGCGACGACCCGAGCCTGCCTACTGGTCATGGCGCGGCGTTTCTCGCGATCGACTGCGCGACGATCGCTGGCGAGGCCGCGTTCATCGCGCGGGTCGAGGAACTGATCGACGAGGTGCACAACGCACCGACTGCAGACGGCGCGGATCGCATCTACGTGCCAGGCGAGATCGAGTGGGAGAAGCACGCCGCAGCGCTTCGAGATGGCATCCACCTGCCATCTGACGTGATGGCGAGCGTCACCGAGGCCGCGCAGATCTGCGGCTTGGAACTCGATTCGTATTTCTTTGAAACGAGTCACAGTTCTGAGACGAGTCACAGTTCATGAAGATCACTGCGGTCGAGACGATACGACTCGACCGATATCGCCAACAGCTGTGGCTGCGGGTGCACACCGATGAGGGCCTGATCGGCCTCGGCGAGACGTGTATCGGACCACTCGCGGTCGAAGCGCACGTCCACGAGACGATCGCACCGCACCTGATTGGCAAGGATCCGCTCGAGATAGACAAGCATTCGCGGACTCTTTACGACCTGTTCGTCGGCTATGCCGGAACGGGTGCAGAGACCCGCGGAAACTCGGCCGTCAACATCGCGCTCTGGGACATCGCTGGTCAGGCGAGCGGTCAGCCGATCTACAACCTGCTAGGCGGCGCGAGCCGCGAGAACATTCGCATCTACAACACCTGCGCCGGCTACGAATACGGCCGCGGCAACCGAGGTGCGCTGCTCGCGAGCGACCGAGCATCGACCGGAGACCGCGGCCTGCCCGGCGCCGTAGCGCCTGGCCCGTACGAAGACCTCCAGGCCGCCATTGATCATCCTGCTGAACTCGCAGAAAGCCTGCTCGATCAGGGCATTACCGGCATGAAGATCTGGCCCTTTGATGAATATGCGGCGGCGACCGGCGGCCAGTACCTCAGTGCAGGCGACCTGCGCGCCGGTGCGAACAAACTCGCGGCGATCCGCGACGCGGTCGGTTCGAAGATGGACATCATGCTCGAGATGCATGCCGTGTGGCATCTACCTATGGCGCTGCGGATCGCGCGAGCTACCGAAGAGTTCGAGCCGTTCTGGTTCGAAGATGCGATCAAGGCCGACAACATGAAAGCGGCTGCCGCGTTCGCAGCGGCGACTCGAGTGCCGACCGCGATGGGTGAGACATTGGCAGGCAGATGGGCTTTTGCCGATCTCATCGAGGCCCGAGCTGCGCAGGTCATCATGTTCGACATCGGTTGGGTGGGCGGGCTCAGCGAAGCAAAGAAGATCGCGACGTTGGCCGAAACCCACCACCTGCCGATCGCGCCTCACGACTGCACCGGCCCAGTGATCTTGACGGCGTCGGCGCACCTGTCCATCAACGTACCGAACGCATTGGTCCAGGAAACCGTACGGGCGTACTACACGGGTTGGTACACCGAAGTTGTGACGGCACTTCCTCATATCGCCGACGGTCTCATCACGCCTCCGTCGGCACCCGGTTTAGGAGTCGCGCTACAGCCGGACGTGACGACGCGGGCCGACGCCAGCGTGCGGATCACGTCAGCGGGGGATCTCTAAATGGTAACGTTTGCAGCTCAACCTCTGGAATATGATATTCGAGGTATTGCTATCTCAAGCTCGCGCGTGTAAAACTTCGCCAGCATCGCGGAACGGCTCAAAATTGCGGGCTGCACACCAGGGATTGACGGTGTCGGGAGGAGGCGAAACGCCGACCATCTGAGGCCTCGTACGCGCCCGGAACGGTTACCTGCTGCTTGCCCCTGCTACGACTGCGTTCACTGCTACGACATGTACGCCGCATCGCGGCCCACAACCCGCCTGGCCACTGCGGATCAACGTCGATCTTGCTTGGTCATGCGTACCGGAGATGGAGACACCAATGTCACACCGGTTCAAAAGAGCATCGGCAGCAACCGCTTGCGTTGCCGCTGCGTTACTCCTGGTAGCAGCGTGTTCGTCGTCGAGTAAATCGACGGCCACCTCGACGACCCCTGCGGCGTCGAGTGCTGCCAGTACCCCGAGCACTGCGGCGAGCGCAGTCCCGGCGAGCACGCCGGCCGCTGCTGCATCGAGCCCCGCCGCGCCTGTATCGAGTGCGGCTGCAGCCAAGCCGTACGCCGGTCAGACCGTCACGATTGAGGCCTACTCAGCAGTGCCCGAGTTCGACTACTACAAGACGCAGATGTCGAACTTCACTGCGCAGACTGGCATCAAGGTCAACTACGTCCAGCTACCGGTCGACGCGATGGACCAGAAGATTCCGCTGCAGTTGAGCGCGAAGGACAGCGGACTCGACGTCTTCTTCACCGGTTCGGAAAAGATCACCGCCTTCGCGGGCAGTGGTGGCGCCGAGCCGCTCGACCCGTACATCGCCGACACGACCCAGACGCCGGCTTCGTATAACTTCACCGACATTGCCCCGGCAGTTGAGACGGCATGCCAGCAGGGCGGTAAGACGTACTGCATCGCGACCCACACCGGTGGCGCCGTGCTCTACTACAACACCAAGTTGTTTGCGGCCGCCGGCATCAGCGGGCCACCGCAGTCCCCTGCCGAGCTGTTGACCGACGCCCAGAAGCTGACCAAGGGTGGCGTTTCAGGGTTCTGCGTGCGGGCCGACAAGTCGCAGACGCTGTACGACGCGTTCCAGCTCTGGAACTGGTTCGTGCCGTGGGACAACGCGATCACCGGCACGTACTTCGACAAGAACTGGAACTTCCTGATCGGCAGCGAGCCCCAGGCGAGCAACTTCGGCACCTTCTACCGCACGTTGCTGAAGACTGCTGCACCCAAGGGAATCGCGACCTACCTCGTCACCAACTGCCTCCAGGACTTCCAGCAAGGCAGAGTCGCGATGTGGCAGGACGACTCCGGAACGATCCCGCAGGTGCTCGACCCGACGCAGTCCAAGGTCGCCACTGACACCGCGTTCGAAGCGATGCCATGCCAGGCGGTCAACCCCGATCACTGCGAACTCGTGCAGCCGTTCGGTATCTGGATGAACAGCGCGTCAAAGCACAAGCAAGCGGCATGGCAGTTGATCCAATACATCACCTCGCAGAGCACTCAAGTCTCCGCGGTGGCTGCTAAGGCTCTTCTGACACCGTCGCGATTGTCCGTGCTGAAGGATCCTGCAACGACGGCAGTCCTGCCGCCGACCTTCGCCACGGCGCTCACCTACGTGCTCAATCACCCGGACGTGGCGCTGTTGCCCTTCATCGACGAGGGCGTTGCGATCATCCCGCCGATCTCTAACGGTCTGTCGGATCTGATCACGACGAACACTCCCGTCGCCAAGGTGATGGCAACAATGAAGAGCGGCGTCAACACTATTATGAAGTCCGCCGGCTACCCGAAACCGTTCCCATCCAGTTAAGGCAACGATCGGCGGAGAAGATCTAATGCTCGATTCGGCAGGCACGTCTGAACACAATGCCGCCGGAGCTGCGCGGCGTGGCCCTGCAACCCGCAGGGCCACGCCGATCAGGTCCTTCCTCGATCGTCACTTCTTGGTCTTTGCGAGTTGGCCGGCGCTCATCATCATGCTGGCCGTGACGGCGATTCCCTTCGCCGTCAGCATCGGCCTTGCATTCACGAACTACGACCTCGTGCGGTCGCGCGAGTGGAAGTTCATCGGCTTCCAGAACTTCGACCGCATGATCCACGATCCGCAGATCCCGCAGATCATCTGGAACACCGGATATCTGGTCATCGGCAGCACCATCCTCGACACGGTCTTCGGCTTGGCACTGGCGGTGCTGCTCGATTCGAAGATTCGCGGTACGGGTCTGATTCGCAGCCTGTTCATGTTGCCGATCCTCACCGCGCCCATCGTGGTCGCGCTCACATGGCGCGCGATGTTCAACAACGAGGCAGGTTGGATCAACTACTTCCTGCACCTCGTGCATCTGCCGCAACCACTGTGGCTTGGCAACCCGCACCTGGCGATGCCGGCCGTACTGATCTCCGACATGTGGACAGGCATCCCGTTCCAGGCGATCTTGTTGCTCGCCGGGTTGCTCGGCGTTTCGAACGAACTGCGTGAGGCGGCGATCTCCGAAGGTGCCAATCGGTGGCAGGTCTTCTGGCATGTGACCCTGCCCGGCATCCAGCCGGTGCTGTTCATCGCCATCTTGCTTCGCTTCATCGATGCCTTTCGCAAGTTCGAGGGAATTCAGATTCTGACGACCGGTGGTCCGGGTATCTCCAGCACACCCCTCAACCTGCAGATTTACGACACAGGTTTGTTCTATGACCAGGTCGGCTACGCGGCCGCAATGGGCGTGTTGCTCATCGTGATGATCGCGGTTTCGGTGGGTGTCCTGTACCTGGTTGCCGGACGACGAAAGGGCAGATGACATGGCGAGCATGAGCGAGAGCCGCAAACGATGGGAAGTCGCTCGCTTCTGCCTGCTCGGCATCGGGCTCGTGCTCGTCGCGGTTCCTTTCCTGTGGATCTTGCTGACCGCCTTCAAACGGCAGGTCGACGCCGCGTCAGTGCCGCCGAAACTCTTTAGCCCATTTACCAGCCAGAACATTCGCGCCCTCAATCAAAACGGCTTTATCCACTCACTCAAGGCGTCGGTTATTCTCACGACGACCACCACAGTGTCGACTCTGGTGTTCGGCGTCCCGGTTGGCTACGCGTTTGCGCGCGGGAAATTCAAGGGCCGCCGATTCCTCGGCGCTTTCCTGCTGTTCAGCCGGATGGTTCCGCCGGTCATTTTCATCATCCCGCTGTTTCTTTTCTTTCACGACCTTAACCTTGTCGGCAGCTACAAAGGCCTCACGCTCGCGTATATGACCGGCTTATTGCCGTTCGCTGCGTGGATGAGTGCGTCATATTTCTCCGACGTTCCCATCGAGTTGGAAGAGGCGGCCCGCGTCGACGGGTGCTCGCGACTGCAGTCGTTCCTCAAGATCGCATTGCCACTGGCAATGCCAGGCGTGGTCTCTGTCGCCCTGCTGATCGGAATCGCGGCATGGAGTGAATACTTCATCCCCCTCATCCTCGCCGGTCCGACGACGACGCCTGCGACCGTCGGCATCGTTAGCTTCATCGGCGTCGACTCGATCAACTGGGGTGCGATGGCTGCCGGTGCGCTGTCGCTGATCATTCCGGTGTTCATCGCTACCTTGTTAGCCCAGCGTGGACTGTTGCGAGGACTAACGGCAGGGGCGGTGAAGGGCTAACTATCTACCACTCGAGACTGGCGCCCGCGTTCATCGCGAGGTTGCCGCCGTCGACGGGCAACGCCACACCGGTCACCATCGATGACGCGTCGCTGGCCAGGAACAAGACGGGTCCGACGATCTCGCTCGGCACGCCCATCCGACCGAGGGGAAGCCCGGACAAGACCCTTTCGACGACCGGCGTGCGCTCCTGATCTTCCAGCGCGCTCGACCACATCTGATTGACGAATTGGCACGGCAGTATGGTGTTTACCCGGATATTGCGGTCTGCCCAAGCGTACGCGAGCTCGCGAGTGAGCTGCATCACGCCGCCCTTGGCAACGGCGTAGGCAAGGTTGCCGCGACCGAGCGCGGAGACGCCAGCGATCGAGCCGAAGTTGACGATGCTGCCCCCGTTTCCACTTCTCATCATGATGCGGGCAGCTGCCTGCGCGCAGAGGAAGTAACTCGTGAGGTTAGAGTCGAGCATCGTCTGCCACTCGTCGAGTGGGAAGTCTTCAGGGTGGACGCGGTTCACCGGCGCCGAGATCGCGTTGATGAGTATGTCGACGCGACCGAACTCAACGTCGATATTGCCGAACACATCGGCGACGGCAGCTGACTGGCTGAGATCTCCGGAGTAACCGGCTGCGCGGCCGCCGGTGGCGTTGATCGAGTCTGCAACTCTCGTCGCGTTCTCGATGCGCAGGTCAACAACGGCGACTGAAGCACCCGCTTCTGCAAGCGCGACCGAGATAGCCGTTCCCAGTGCACCGGCGCCTCCCGTGACGACTGCAGTTCGGCCGGTCAGATCGAAGAGTTGGGGAAGTGAGGCCACAGAGTTACTCCACCTAGGAACGAATATGATGTATCATCTTGTGTCGCCGCCTACCCGCTGTCAATGGCGACAATCAGCCTCAAGGAGCTCGCCCGTGACGTCGTTTCGTGTTGTCCTGACGGATTTCACGGACCCGCATCAGCATATCGAGACCGACGTCTTCAACCGGTCGGGACTTGACATCACCTTGGTCCGCGCCGAGCCCGGAACTGACCGTGACTTGGCGATACTCGCACCGCTCGCCGATGCGTTACTTGTGCAGTTCGCGCAGGTGCGTAAAGACGTGATCGATTCGTTGCAAAACTGCAAGGTGATTTCGCGCTACGGAATCGGCGTCGACATGATCGATCTCGAGGCTGCCGCGGCGCGCGGGATACCGGTGGCGAACGTGCCCGACTTCTGCATCGACGAGGTCAGCACGCAGACAATCGGGTTCCTGATCGATCTCAATCGCCATACGTACGAGCTAGACAGTTACGTGCGCACTGGCGGGTGGGGACACCGCCCGGTCTCTGTTGTAGCACCGCGCCGCCTCGCCGGGCAGGTGCTTGGCATCGTCGGTCTTGGCGCGATCGGTCGCGAGGTCGCCCGCAAGGCCACCGCGTTAGGCCTGAGTGTTCTCGCACACGACCCTTACGTCGAGTCCGCGCCGGCTGACGTCACGCTGGTTGATCTCGACACTCTTTTGCAGCAATCCGACTACGTGACTCTGCATTGCCCGCTGGTGCCGCAAACGCGCGGGTTGATCAATGCGGCTGCCTTTGCGCAGATGAAGCCGACGGCGTATCTGCTGAACCTGTCGCGTGGCCCGGTTGTCGATCAGGATGCGCTGCTTGCGGTGCTCACCGACGGTTCGATCGCCGGCGCAGCCGTCGACGTCCTGACCACCGAACCGCCTGCGGTCGACGATCCGCTGCTTAGTCTGCCGAACCTGCTGGTGACCCCGCACTCGTCGAGTTGGTCGGCCGAGTCCAGTGACCAACTACGTCACGATGCAGCAGCGAACATCGTCGAGGCGCTGTCGGGTCGGCTTCCAAGGTCGATCGTCAATCGGAGTCTGTTGCGGTTATGACGACAACGGTGTCAGCGATCAGCAAGTTCCGCGAGCGAGCCGCTCAGTCGGCAGGACCGAAGTACGGCGCGACGAGTTCGTGCGTGATCCGCGACTGGTTCAGAGCGCCGATCTGTTCGCGGCATTCAAGCACTGCGCCGACGGCGCCGTCGGCGTCGCCTTCTGCGACTGCTTCATACCGGCGAACGGCTAGTTCGAGCATGAGGTCCCAGGTGTCGTCGAAGTTGTCGACGAAGACCCGGTCGTACCGAAGCCCGACCGGACCAACCAAGATGTTGACGAACTTCAGCAGCCGCGGGTACCCAACCGGCGCAAACAGCAGCGCGTGCGTCTCCGCCGTGAGGCGGCGGAATTGCTTGCCGTCGTGCCGCGCGCGCGCCCGCTTCATCTGCCGCACGACCTTCGCGAGGTTGGCCAGCTCGGCCTTCGTGATCCGTTCGACGACCAACTCCAGAGCCGGCAACTCGATGCCGTCGATCAGAAACCGTTGCTCTGACATCTCGTTCGTCGACAGCCAGCGGACCGTCGCGCCTCGGTACGGCGCAAAGTCGACCAGGCCGTCACCCTCGAGCGAGGCGATGGCCTCGCGAATCGGCGTCTTGGAGATGTTGAGGCGGGTTGCGAGGTCCTTCTCGACCAAGCGGGTGCCGGGCGGCAGTTCGAGCTCGACGATCATGTCCCGCAGCGCAAGGTATGCGGCCCGGCGGTATGTCGAGAGTGCGAGGTCGACCGAATCAAGCATCTCGGCTGGCGACTTTGCCGCTGACACGTTGGCCTACTCTCAGTGCCCGAAACCCCCGCTCCGGGAACAGCCGACCTGTCATGTCGAGATCCATGACGCGCCGCAACCGCCGGAGTCGCTCGATCTTAGCGCACGCCGGAATCTCGATATTCCAGGTCCTAGCGACTTGCCGGGTCACATCGCGGCAACAATCGACGCTCGATCTGGTGTCCTAGATTTGGAATATGCTATACCAAATGTTTACAGGCTCTGTCGGCCCTCGCGACCTGAAGGACTGCCCGCGTGAGAGACGTGACCATCCCGGCGCTCGGCATGGCGATGACCGAGGCGTTGCTGATGACGTGGCTCAAACAGCCTGGCGACACGGTGGCCGAAGGGGAGCCGATCGCTGAGATCGAGACCGACAAAGCGACCATGGATCTGGAGAGTCCCGCCACCGGTTTACTGGGCCGGCATCTCTTCGATGTCGGAGCCTTGGTGCCGATCGCATCGCCGGTGTGCCGCATTCTCGAGGTCGGTGAGGTCGAGCCCAGCGACAACGGTTCAGTCGCTGACGCACCCGCATCCAGCGCGCCGACTGCCGAACCAGCCGCGTTCGCTGGCATTTACGACGAGCTCCATCCGGTAGAGACACTGGCACCCTCGGTGTTGGACGCTCCTGCAACCACTGCTCCTGTAAACAGCGCTCCGGCAACTACTGCGCCGACCGCTGCGCCGCGGACTGCAGATGGGCATCGCGCGCCTCATGCGATGTCGCCCCGGCAGCGTCGGTTGGCTCGCGAGGCGGCGGCGACCGGCAGCCCAGCGCCAGTCGGGACGTCGGGTAGTGCTGTCTCCTCGGTCGCGGGCCGCCGTCGTGAGGCCATCGCCGTTCGCGTAAGCGAGGCGTGGCGGACGATTCCGCACTTCGCAGTTTCGCGCGAGATCGATGGGAGCGCTGCCATCGCAGCGCTCAAGGCATTGCGCGGAGAACGCCCCGACGCGACCATGACCGATCTATTCCTGCACGCATTTGCGGCAGCGGCCGACTGGCTCTGCCTCACAACGGGTTTCGCGTCCGGTCCCGGCTCTACATCAAGCGATGTCGGTCTCGCGGTAGCCACCCCCGATGGCGTGATGATTCCGGTCGTCACCGACGCGGCGCAGCTCACGCCGTCCGACATGATTGGCGCTCGCCAAGACGCGACGCGACGCGGCCGCGAGGGGCACCTCTCGAAAACCGACGTCACGAGCACGCCGGTCGGTTCGCTGTCGAACCTCGGCGCGCTGGGCGTCGACTCGTTTACCGGCATCATCCCGCTTGGGCAGTTGTGCCTGCTGACCATCGGCCGTATCGCTCCGCGGTTAGTCCCGTCCGACAGCGGAATCTCGACGACACAGATTTTGCAAGCCACGTTGAACGTTGATCACCGGGCGATCGATGGTGATGTTGCGGCACGTGCTCTGGATGTCTTCGCACAGGCTCTCGGGTCTGTCCAGACGTGGGTGAATGGTGGTTCGAAATGAGTACGTCCGACCTAGCCGAAGAATCGTCCGTCGCTGCACCATCGGCGATGGCGCCGCCGCCAGAAGTTCTGCGCGAGTGGCTTGGCGCGATGCTGACTATTCGGCGCTTCGAGACCGAGTGCGTGCGGCTGTCGTTCGCCGGCAAGATCCCGGGTGGGATCCATTCATCCGAGGGGCAAGAGGGCGTTGCGGTCGGGTCGATTCGCGCCCTGACTCGCGATGATGTCGTCTCCGGCACCCACCGCAGCCATCATCACGCGTTGGCGAAGGGCCTGTCGCTACGTGTGGTGATGGCCGAGCTGTTTGGCCGCGACGATGGCCTGTCGGGCGGTCGGGGCGGCAGCATGCACCTCGTCGATCGGTCGCTGAACTTCCTCGGCTCCAACGGCATTGTCGGCGCCGGCCTCGGCATCGCCATGGGCGCGTCGCTCGCGATGCAGATGCAGCAGCAACCGTTCGTCGCCGTCGGGTACTTCGGCGACGGCGGGGCGAACAACGGCCGGGTGTGGGAGAGCATCAACATGGCCGCGATCTGGAAGCTGCCGCTGATCGCCATCTGCGAGAACAACCTCTACGCCGTTGAGACGCACATCTCGAACTCGATGGCCGGTGAATCCATCGCGGCTCGCGCGTCTGGGTTCGGCCTGCCCGCGGTGACCGTTGATGGTCAGGATGTCGTCGCGGTCTACCAAGCAACACGCGAGGCTCGGGAACGTGCTATTGCCGGTGAAGGGCCGACGTTTATCGAGGCGCAGACCTACCGCTACGAAGGGCACAACGTCGGCGACGTACAGAACTATCGCGAGAAGGATGAGGTCGCGCAATGGCGTGCCGAGCGTGATCCGATTGCACGGATGCGAAAGCGTTTGGTCGACGACGCCATGCTCGACGACGCGCAGTACGCCGCCCTCGAGGTAGCCGCCGAGGAATCTGTGGCAGACGCGATCGCATACGCCGACGCGTCGCCGTGGCCAACAGGCGCGGACGCACTGACCACCTACCCGACTAACGTCTGAGGGCACCTGATGCCAACCGTGCTCACCTACAGCCAGGCTTATCGCGAAGGTGTCGCCGAAGAGATGGCGGCGAACGAGAAGATCTTCATCATGGGCACGGACATCGTGCTGCGCGGTGGCCACTTCGCTCAGGTCTTCGGGCTCGGTGAGCAGTTCGGTGCGTCACGGGTTCGCGACGTTCCGATCTCAGAGGCCGCGATGCTGGCAGCCGGAGTCGGTTCGGCGGTGTGCGGAATGCGGCCGATCGTCGACCTCAACTTCTTGGACTTCTCCTTCGGCGGCATGGACGAGATCTGCAACCAGGCCGCGAAGATGAGCTACATGTTCGGCATTCAGGTGCCGTTGCTGATCCGTGCGACAAACGGCATCGCCCTGGGCGGCGCGCAGCACAACAACGTGATCGAGTCATGGTTCGCCGAGCTGCCCGGCCTCAACGTCGTGACGCCGTCAAACCCGGCCGACGTCAAGGGCCTGATCAAGTCGTCATTGCGGATGAACGACCCGGTGCTGTTCTTGATGCACAAGGCATTGTCGGGGCTGCGCGGCAATGTCGGCGGCCCTGACGACGTGATCCCGTTGGGGCACGCGAACATCTCTCGCAGTGGAGACGACGTCACCATCGTGACCTACGGCGTCAACGTGGCGAAGTGCCTTGAGGCGGCGGAGCGCCTTGCGGCCGACGGAATCGAGGCCGAGGTGATCGACCTCCGCACGCTGTACCCACTCGACCGCGAGACGGTGGTCGAGTCAGTCCGCAAGACCGGCCGAGCCATGATGGTCGACGAAAGCGCGGCCTACGGCGGAGTCAGCGCAGAGATCGTGGCCTCAATGCAAGAGGCCGCATTCGACTACCTCGACGCGGCGGTCGTGCGGATTACCGCGCCCCACGCACCCGTCCCGAACAGCCCGGCGCTGCTGAGCGCGATCCTGCCCAATAGCGCGGCCATCGAAGCGGCCGCGCGCAAGCTGGTCGAAGTTGCCTAGCGACTCAACTCCGCACGAGCACTCGAGCGCGTCACATCATCACGCGTACCCTGTGCCCGATCCGACCACCGCGTATGCGGTACCGCTAGACAACCCCTTGTACGGCGCGCCGCCAGCACGGTTTCGCGACGGCGAAGTATTGACGATTCAGTACCGCACCGACCCAGCCGCGATCGCCGCGCTTGTCCCCGCGCCGCTCGAGCCGGCAAGTGACGTCGTCATGGTGCAGATTGCCCGCTGGGGTGACGTCCCAGGTTTGGGCCGCAACACCTACGAAGCCAACGTGATGGTCGCTGTGTCGTGGACCAATGGCGACCGCGTCGTGACCGGCTCGTATTCGCCGTACTTCTACGTCGACAGTGACCGCGCGATGGCGGGTGGCAGGGAGTTCCACGGCCAGCCGAAACGACTCGCGGAGGTATCGCTGACGACCAACGGGGATCTCATCGTCGGGTCGATCTCTCGCAACGGGATCACTGCGTTCACCGGCACCTTGCCTTACAAGACCCGACAGGCGACTGTGCAGGAGATTCGTGGCGACGTCGACTTCGTCACCAACATCAACCTGAAGATCATTCCGCACATTGACGGGCGCACGGCAGTGCGGCAACTGACGTCCCGCGACTTGACCGACATCGACGTCGCGGGTTGCTGGGGCGGCCCAGGGACTGCGGAAATCCGCCCGCACGCACAAGTACCGCTGTACCGGCTACCGGTCCTCGAGCATCTCGAAGGGTTCTACTGGTTGGTCGAGTTCTCGTTGGTCGGCGGCGTTGTGCTGCACGATTTCCTGAGCACGCCGGAGGGCACATGAGCACCGCTATTCCGCGCGGCGTCTTTGCTGTCATCCGCACCGCGGATGCGAGCCACGCGCTCACGCTGGCCCGCGGGCTGGCAGGTACGTCCGTGGCCGCGATCGAAGTGACCCTGACCGTTCCCGATGCGATCGAGGTCATCGGCCAGCTGGTTGCGGAGGGCGTCACACGCGTGGGTGCCGGCACGGTACGAACCGTCGAGCAGGTCGAGGGTTGCATTGCAGCAGGCGCGGAATTCATCGTGTCGCCGCATCTCGACCCCGAGCTCGTGGCCGCCGCACTGCACGGCGGTGTTGCCGTGGTGCCCGGCACCTTGACCCCAACCGAGATCATGACCGCGATCCGACTGGGTGCAACGGCTGCGAAGATCTTCCCGATCCATTCGGTTGGCGGCCTGCGCTATGTCGAGGCGATCCATGAGCCGCTTCCCGACGTCCGCCTTGTTGTGTCTGGTGGCATTGCACCAGGCGACGTTCCCGCTTATCTCGCCGCAGGTGCCTGGGCGGCCTGCCTCGGCTCGTCGTTGTGGCAACGCGAAGACGTCGAAAGAGGGGACGTCGAAGCAGTGCGTGCGTTCGCGAGCCGCAGGCTCGATGAGGCCTCGGCGTGTGGATCGGCCTAGATTTCGGCACCTCCGCGACCAAGGCGGTGCTGGTCGATTCGATGGGGAAGGTGCACGCCCGCGGGTCTGCCCCGATGACCACGACGCGTCCGGGCGGCTCGATGGCCGAGCAGGATGCCGACGACTACGTCAGTAGCGCGCGGATAGCGATCGCCGGCTTAGGCCCGCTCGACGGCGAGCTGCTGGGCATCGGATTGTCCGGCCACACGCCGTCCGTCGTGGTGGTCGATGCAGCCGGACGACCGTTGCGGCCGGTGCTCACGTGGCAGGACACGCGTGCAGAGCAGGAAGCGATTGAACTTGCTGCCGAACTCGGCGACCCGGTGCCTTTGGTGGGCACCTCACTGCCATGGGCGGCGAGCGCGTGCCCTGCGAAGTTGAGGTGGTTGGCCGAACACGAGTCGTGGATCGTCGACGAAACGCAGTGGGTGCTGCAGCCCAAGGACTACGTCGGTTTGGTGCTCACTGGGTCTGCTGTTTCCGATCCGTGGTCGAGTAAGGGCTTGTGCCACGTCGGTTCGCGCGCGCCGGCAGCCGAAGTCATGGCTGCTACCGGCTGGCCGGCGCGGGTGGTGCCGACCATCGCCGACGGGCAGGCCTCGCGCGGCGCACTCACGGACGCCGGGGCGAAGCTCCTCGGCCTACCAGCGGCTGGCGCTGCCGTGAGTGTGGGTTGGTCGGATGCGATGGCCGGCATGCTGTCGGTTGGTGCGTTGACGAACCCATCGGCTTTCGTCTTAGCCGGGACGTCCTCGATTGTCGGCATGAGTGTGCAACACGCACCTGCTGACGCCCATCCGTTGTACGTCATCCCCAACACGTGCGCGCCGAGTGCGGTGATCTACGGACCGACGCAGGCCAGTGGCGCATCGATCGAATGGCTCGCACGGCTTTTCACCACCACGCCCGACCGCATCATCGAAGCGGCGTCCGCCGCGGTCGGGCCGATTCCTGTGTTCGTGCCGTACTTGGCTGGTGAACGGGCGCCGGTGTGGCGGACCGACGTCCGCGCGGTCTTCGCCGGTCTTGATCTCGCGCACGGGTTCGAACACCTCGCGAGTGCAGTCGTGCACGGCGTGGCATTTGGCGACCGTCACGTTCTCGAGGTCGCCGCGAAGTTTGCGGGGGCGACGTCTGGGCCGGTTCGACTCGGTGGCCATGCCGGTGCTGACCCGCGGTGGCACGCCGCACGCTTGCGCACGCTCGGGTTGCCGATCCTCGCGTTCGACGATGTCGATCCGGCATCACGCGGAGCAGCGATGTTGGGGATGGCCGCGTCCGGCATCGACTTGGCCGACGCGGTCGAGCGGGTGGCCGCACCTGCCACTCTGATCGAGCCGTCAGCCGAAGACCGCGAATACGCGACACGCGAGTTCGCCTCGTATCTGCGGTGGGTCGCTGCGACACTCGGCGAGCCCGCAGGCTGATCTGGAAAGGTAGCTGCATGGCGATGCCACGCACGGGCGGACGGTTGTTCGTCGTCGGATCGGCGAACGAGGACCTCGTGGTGACTGTCGCGAGTCTTCCGCAACCTGGCCAGACGGTCCTTGCCCACGGGCTCGCGATGATGCCAGGAGGCAAAGGCGCGAACCAGGCTGTGGCCGCTGCCCGGGCAGGTGCCGATGTGGTGTTTGTCGCGTCGGTAGGGCAGGACGCCGCTGGCGAACGCACGATCGCGGCGTTGCGCGCCGAAGGCATCGACGTCAGTCACCTATCCGTCGACTCGTCTGCCCCGACCGGTGTTGCTCTCGTGACGGTGGCCGACGACGGCGAGAATCACATCGCGGTCGTCGCGGGGGCGAACGATCGGCTGAGCGGCGAGCAAGTGACGGCCGCCCTCGCGGAAATGCGGTCGGACGACGTGTGCCTGATCTCATTCGAGATCGGTGACGAGGCGATCGCGGCTGCGGCAACGTACGCAGAACGGGTCGGCGCCGCAGTGCTGGTCAATCCCTCTCCCGCGCGCACGCTCGTGCGTGAGGTCTTGCAGGCCAGACCGATTCTGTTGCCGAACGCTTCGGAGGCAGCGCAACTGTCCGGTCTCACTGGGACGCCCGCAGTGATGTGGCTGTGCGAGATGACGGGTGCACCCGTCGTCATGACGGTCGGAGCCCACGGTGCGACGGTCGTCGATCGGGGAGGGGTGTACTCGATTGCTCCACCGGCCGTCGATGTCGTCGACACGACTGGTGCCGGCGATACGTTCGCGGGGGTGCTCGCGGCGAAGATCGCTCAGGGCCACGACCTGCGTTCGGCTGTGGAGCAGGCCGTTGTCGCCGCGGCGATGTCGGTTACTTCGCGGGGCGCGCGCTCGTACGTGACCGACGAGGGTCACTTCGGCGGTAGTGAGCGGGCGTAGGTGGCGCCGATGGTGACCCACTTCTTCAGGTCGCGCGAGCTCTTCACGCCCTCAGCGTCGATGCGTAGCCAGCCATCCATCTCGCGCCCGCGCATCTCGAAGCGCCGCGCGTGTGGCTTGGTTACTAGCGACTCCGTGTGCGACGGATCCACTCGCAGCAACAAGCCGCCCTGGCCGCTCGCACTTACTGCCATGTTGCCGTTCACCAAGAAGGCAAGCCCGCCAAACATGGCCTTCTCGGTGACGCCCGGTTCGTCTTGCAGGCACTCTCGAAGCCGATTCGCCAGCACCTCGTCGTACGCCATGGGCTCGATTATCTACGATCTCACCGTGACCGAATGACGCCATGGCAGGCCGTTCTTCTTGTTTTGGCCGGCGTTGGTTCAGGTTTGGCCGGCAGCATCGCCGGTCTGGCCTCACTGGTGAGCTACCCGGCACTCCTCGCGGTCGGGCTCACACCTGTCGCCGCGAACGTCACGAACACGATTGCGTTGGTGTTCAACACTGCCGGAACGATGGCTGGTTCGCGCCCGGAACTGCGCGGGCAACGCCCGCGGATACGCGAACTCGGCGTAATCGCTGTCGCCGGCGGGCTAGTCGGCGGCACAATCCTGCTACTTACCCCGGCCAGCGCGTTCGAGCGCGTCGTGCCTTGGCTGATCGGTCTCGGCTCACTCACGATCCTGGTGCCTCGACGTCTGACTCTGCATCTTGACGACGCACCCGCTCCTGCCTCGCGCGTGCTGTTCGCGGGCATCTTTGCGATCGGAGTGTATGCGGGCTATTTCGGCGCCGCCGCCGGCGTGCTCATGCTCGCGCTGTTACTGATCACGACACCTGACACGCTCGCCCGCTGCAATGCATTGAAGAACGTGGTTCTCGGCATCTCCAATGTCGTCGCTGCCGTCATCTTCGCCATCTTTGGGCCGGTGCACTGGCTCGTTGCGCTGCCACTCGCGGCTGGCGTCCTGGTCGGGGGACGGATCGGACCTGTCATCGTCAGACACTCACCGACTCGCGTGCTTCGCGTTCTGATTGCGCTCGCCGGCCTCGGACTGGCCATCCACCTAGGCCTCGACGCCTACCGCTGAGGCGTCAGTCCAGGCATATCGGTGCGCCCAGGCTTTCCCTCCGCCGGGGAAGGGTCCGGCAAGTACGCGCTCGACATCGATCCCGCCTTGGGCACGGTAAAAGCCCTGCGCCGCGACGTTCTGCTCCAGAACCCAGAGGTACATCCCACGCGACGCGTCATCGGTGATGACCGATCGGGCCGCTTCGACGACGAGTCGACGACCGATTCCCCGACGCTTCATATCTGCGCGGACGTGAAGATTGTCGAGCAGTGCTCCCCACTGTGGGTCACTACGAAAAACGGTGTGCACGAATCCAGCGATGACCGAGTCTGTGACCGCCACCATCGTGGACGTTCCGCCGGGTGGGTCCGGAAGACGCTGGCTCCAAACCTTCCGGCGCTCAACGAATACGTCACCGTCTAAAAACTCGTCGGAATAGGCGCCGCGATAGTGGAGGCGCCAGCTCTCGGCGTGCAGGTCAGCGATCTCATCCGCATCGCCCGCGGCCGCAGCTCGGTACTCCACAACCAAATCCTCGCATCACGACACAACAGGATTTGGTGTTCGGCCTGTCAGCGCGGGGTCACGAACTGGATGCGTCGGTCGGGAGCACGGCGCTCGGGAGAGCTCCTTGGTCGGACGGCGAGGAGGTGGCAGCAGCAGAGGCGTTCGCCATCAGGGAGCTCAGGTCGGGCGTGGCATTGCCGCTGCCGAAAATGCGATTGCACAAGGTGGCGACGGCGGCAGCTTCGAGCGCGTAGTTGGCGTCGCCGATGTCGGAAGAGTCGCCTGCGGCTTTCTCGAGGTCGGCAACGCCGGGCACCTCTCCGTCACCGGGAGCTACTCGGCAGTACTGGCTGCCCTTGATTGCACTGACGGCGCTGGTGGCGTCGCCGCCGTCACGCACCGCTTTGTCGCCGACACCCGGCAGGCTCACAGCCTTCGACAGGCCTTGGACGTCGCCGTTGTAGGTGGAGGTCGCGTCTGAACCAGACAGCACAGTGATTGACATGCTGGAGCTGGATCCTGCGGTTGCCCAGTTGCACGTCTGTCCCTCACCGGTGGTGCCGGCAGGTGTCGTGGTGACTCCCGTGATTTTGTCGACCATCAGAGGCTGTATTTCGGCGTCGGTGAGCTGGCTGCAGGTGATTTTGGTCGCCGCAGTCGCGCCCGTTGGGCTGGAGGCAGTCGCTGCCGGGCCGGCCGCGGACCCAGCGACGCTCGCTGCGCCCGAAGCTGCCGCCGGTGTCGACGAGCTCGAACTCGCCGCTTTCGAACTCCCCGAACACGCCGTAGCGAGCAGACAGCCTGCAGCCGTGCCGAGCGAAATGATGGCGAGCTTGATCGGACTCATCGAAAACCCCTTGCGGTGGTGGTTGCCTCGTCGTGGCACAGCCCACACCCCGGGCGTAACGTGCAGGTAATTCGACAAGCCCGAGCGGTCAGTGGGCTGCGTCGAAGTTCGCTGCTGCGACCTGCAAGAGGAACCGGTCAACGAGGCGCACCGCACGTTCGCGCGCTGCCTCGGCCTGCATCTTCGTCGTGACCATCAGGGCGTCGGGGTCGACGCCACGCGCGAGCAGGTAGTCGCGGTCGCCGCTATCGAGCCACGCCTGCAGGATGGCCGGCGTCAGCTCGGGATGGAATTGCACTCCCATCGAGCGCCCGAGCACGAACGCCTGCGATGCAACGCCGGTCGTCGCCAACTCACGCGCTCCGGGTGGCAACTGCCACCGATCCTGGTGCAACTGAAACCACGGTCCGACCTCCACTAGGTCAGGCTCGCTCGACTCGACGATCGTCCAGCCCAACTCCGGTTCTGGACTGAGTTCGACGGCCCCACCAAGCGCGGCTGCAAGTGCCTGCCCGCCGAAGCAAATCCCGAACACCGGGACCCCGCCAGCATGGGCGGCCCGAAGAAAACCGAGCTCCTCACCGACCCACGCCCCGATCGTCTCCGCGTCATACACCGACCAGGGTGCACCTAGCGGAACAACGACGTCGTAGTCGCGTGGGTCAGGAAAAACGACAGATACAGAGGGGACGGCGAAGTGTTCCGCAGGCACGACCTGCAGCGTCTCGACATCGAAGCCTCGATCGGCGAAGGCCTCGCCGACGTAGCCGAGTGACGACACGTGGTCCTGCTGAACGGACAACACTCGCATCGCGGACCACCACCCAGTTCTCGGTACCGCGCGCTCGGTTAGGTTGCCGGACTCTTCGGGGTCGCCTGTCGGCGTCCCTCTTCGAAGAAGGCGACGACTGCGTCGGCGTCGGCGAACTCTGTCATCGGGCGAGCAGCGCCGAAGGGCTGGTTCCAGAACTTGCCCTTGCGCGCCGTGTGTGGACCGACGTACGCGTACGCCTCGGGGATCGAATCGTCGCCGGGCGACACCCCGTAGTTCACGGCGTCAAGTGTGATGCCGACGTCGAAGTGCTCGGGCCACAAGATCGGCTCCGGCGGGTTCGTCGGCGCATGTGCCGTGGCCATCGCTCTGCACGCCGCGTCGCCAATCTTCAGCGCCCGCAGCAAATCGGTGGCCGCGGTGTGGTCGATGTGCATGCGGTTGCCGG